>Ga0207694_10000221_pt1 | contig 55636 bp, 70 predicted proteins | sample KBSC34metaG_FD_184353 | JGI IMG/M metagenome (GOLD analysis project Ga0207694, IMG submission 184353) | Corn rhizosphere microbial communities from Kellogg Biological Station, Michigan, USA - KBS C3-4 metaG (SPAdes) (version 2) | ecosystem: Host-associated > Plants > Roots > Rhizosphere > Soil... | reverse complement strand
CGAATTCTCCTTCATCTACGTGCCGTAAGGTGCGGTGTAATAGCTGATTGACCTTCGAGACAGCATTCGTGCGATCGAAGGCTCTACGTAGAGATCGTTCGTTGCGCGGATCTTGAATTGATTCTGCGGCGATGACGCTGGCTAAGCTCTCTCGCTTCTGGACAATAATGGTCTTGAGAGCCGTAGCGCGGCCATACAAAACACCACCAGGACTGCGGCAAGCACAAGTCGCGGGTAAATTGCATCATCTCGAAAGAGTTCGACAACCAGGATCAGGCTGGCCAGCACAAGCAGCGTCACCGACATTGCGCGATGAAATCGTTGCATTCCGAATTGCAGATCTCCCGTCGTCTTGCGTTCAATCTCACGTCCGTTATTCGAATCGGTGCAATGCGATTTGCATCTGCAGGCATTGCAAGCTGAAGCCGGCGCCCGATAGATCACAGACCCCTTAGCTTGATCGACAAAGACCGGAAACAAGTGCTGGAACTCCGGGCATCTCCACATGTCCTTTTCCGCGTGGTAAGTGAATCCGGTTGTACTTATGCTCAACGAGCGCCGATGTGCGTGGCGTGCGGCGAATTCCAACAAGAGGGCCACCACACCAAGGAGTGCCGCATATCCGAGCATCAGCATGAATTCGAGAGAAATGGATTCCACGGTTTAGCGCTCCTGCGGTTGAGCGACCACATCGGTAAACAGAATATCTTTTGGTTCCTCCAGGGTGTCGCCTTTCCGCATGCAGCGAATTCCCAATGCAGAGATGTAGAGAAGTGGAAGCGCTCCGCCCAAGATGAAGACCACGTCACCAGGCATGCGCAGCCATTCCAAAACGGAATTGGCGTGGTTGCCGATGTAGTCGAGCGTGCGAGCATCGTAATAGCTCACGCTGATGGAATGATAAAGCTGCAGGACTCCGAGCGGAAACAGAGTGGCGAAGACCATCCACGCAAGGCCAAGATTCAGTGACCAGAAGCTGATCTGCGCGGCCTTGTCGGACCAGTGCTTTTGCGGAATGATGTAGCGCAGGCAGAAGAGAGCTAATCCGATCGACAACATTCCGTAGACGCCCATCATGGCCGCGTGAGCGTGATTCGCAGTGAGTGCGGTGCCGATTTCGTAGTAGGAGACGATCGGCAGGTTGATCAGAAAGCCGAACACTCCGGCCCCAAGAAAGTTCCAAAAGCCCACCGCAGCCAGGAACATTACAGCCCAGTAGTGAGGGAAAGTGGTCGCTGACTTGCTCTCCTGCACCGTTCCCAATTGAAGGAAGCTCCACGCCTCCACTGTCAGGAACGTTAGCGGTATCACTTCGGCGGCAGAAAAGAATGCCCCCAGTGCCATATGGAGCGCCGGCTCACCCGAGAAATACACGTGGTGCATAGTGCCCACAATGCCTCCGGCAGAGTAGAGAATGACGTCGAGATAGATCATTCGCAGTGCTATGCGTTCGTGCACTACTCCCATGAGCACGAAGATATACGCCACAAGGATCGTAGTGAAAAGCTCAAGAAAATCTTCGACCCAGAGATGGACAACCCAGAATCTCCAGAAGTCCGTTGTGGTGAAGTGCTGTCCAGGATTTGCGAGGAGCCCAACACCATAAAATGCCGGAATCGAAAGCGCGGAAAAGAAGAAGAGCCAAGGCATATTCCCGACATGCTCCGAATCGAGTCGGCCGCGAAGTCCGCGATACAGGATCACAACCCAGAACAACAATCCTATGGTGAGAAGAATTTGCCAGATACGGCCCAGATCAAGATATTCAAACCCCTGGTCGCCAAACCATGCGCTATGCGTGAAGCCCTGGATACCTGCAAACTCCCCAGCCAGGCTTCCTACTACGACGACAACGAGGGCGCCGAGCAAGCAATACGAAAGCATCTTCTGCCCGCGAGGCTCGCGTCCGGAGATCATGGGCGCAAGAAAGATGCCTGCAGCCAGATATGAAGTAGAAACCCAGAAAATCGATAGCTGTACATGCCATGTGCGGACAATGTTGAACGGCAGAAATCTTCCCAGGTCAATTCCGAAGAAGCTCTGCAGATCGGCCCGATAGTGTTCGGAGGCGCCTCCAAGCAGCGTCTGAACCAGGAACAGCGCAGCCATCACAAAGAAAAACCAGGCGCAGGACTTTTGAGCTGGAGTGAGCATTACCTCGTCTGGAGCGCGGAACGACATGCTCTGCTGTTCTCGTCCGTGCCACCCGAGAAGATTCCAACGCCCAAACGAGGCCAGCAGTAAACCCGTTCCGCCCAACAGCGCAGCGAGCGACAGCACGCTCCACACAATCGCGTCTGCTGTTGCGTGATTGTCAACCAAGGGTTCCGGAGGCCAGTTATTCGTGTAGGAATATGAGTGACCGGGCCGAACAGTCGAAGCGGCCCATGCGGTCCAACTGAAGAACGCAGTGAGCTTCCGAATCTGTTCGGGATCGCGAATCGCATTAGGGCGGAGACCGAACTTTGAAGTTGGATTACCAAAAAAAGACGCGTAGTAGGCCCTGCATTCCTCGAATGCCCTGACCTGCGAATCGGTGTAAGTCAGAGCTCCAGTCGTTTCGTCATATCGGTTCGCTTTAAAGTCTCGAATCGTGCGGGCTGCCGCGGTATCGGAATTCGTTTCGCTATAGATGCGAGTGCTGGAGAGTGCAGCGCGATGAAGGTACTCCGTCGTGAAATCTGGCCCAAGGTAAGCGCCGTGGCCAAAAATTGATCCGTATTCCATTAAACCGTTTGAGAGGAAAATCCTCTGGCCAGCCATGATGTCGTCGTGCGTGAACAGAATCGATCCTTTGTCATCTTTTACGAGCTGGGGAATGGGCGGCTCATCGGTATAGGTGTAGTACGTAAGGACTCCCATGATGAGAAAACCGACGATCAAGACGATGCCTGCCGCCTGGACCCAACCATTGGCTATCATTAGTGATCGTTTACTTCTAATCTCCATTGAACCTCCAGGTGTAGCTGCTGGAACCGTTGGTCTGTCCTCGGCGTGCGCTCACTTCAGTTTCGTCAATGACGAGTGTTTTGACGTCCACGGCCTCGCTCACGCCATTGCCTCCAAGGCGACGAAGCCGTCATTCGCGGAACCAAGATGAGCTGCAATCATTGCTTTACTGAATACCGGCATAGCTCTCCAACGCTCTGCGATCGGAAATGATAATGTCGATCCTCTCGACTCGAGCAGCTCCCTGGATCTGAAGTCACTGAAGAGTCGAGTGACTGTCTCGCGGGCGACACCGATACACTCACCAATCTCGGTATGAGTGAGACCGCAGAATAGACGTGCACCACGCTTTGTTTGCTGGGCCACAACACACTGTTCCAATAGAAACCGGACGAGCTTCTCCGACGCGGTTATTGTCAGAGCGAGTCTTCGCACCTGCTCGCAAGCTCTGGCACATTCCAGGCAGAGCTCGCGTGCCACGTTTACGTACGCAGGAGGGTGGCGCTTCAGGAATCGAAGAAAGCGTTCACGCTCGATAGACGCGATCATGCATGGTGATACAGTCTCTGCAGTGATATCGTACGGGCTTCCGGAGAATGCAGAAGCAAGACTCAGCGTCTCCCCGGGACAGGCGACACCAAGGATCTTTCGCCTGCCCGCGCTCGAATTCATCGAGAGTTTCACCTGTCCCGTGAGCAGAAAGAGGACGTTGTCTGGCCCTTGCTGTTCGACAAACAGTATGGTTGCAGGCGGGTAATCGGAGAAGGTTCGAAGAGATTCAAATTCGAAGCGCTCGTCTGGAGACAGGCGCTCAGTGAAATCGCTCTTCCTCACTGGCCTGACAAGGTGGCTCCAACCTGATCCAGGAGTGTTTCTCATCAGATTCCTCCGCTGAGTCTTGGAGTGGTCCTGCGGGGCCACAACATCTGTAACGTGCGCACGCTCTGAAGCATATGGAAGTGCGGCCTCTCATCTGAAATTTGGTTCTTGCTGGCTGGGCAGCTTAGATACCTACTTCCTTTCAGAGGTAAGTCAAATTGTCCGCACTCGGCGGATCATCATTTCCATATCGTGGTGTAGGGTGTTTGCTTCTCTTGTGTGCGACGAACTGTTCGGAAAGCCAAGCTATCTTTCCGGTGGTGTCCTGGAGTCCGGAAGGCTGTTTTGGCATCTGCTGGCCACATGAAGAGCACTGCCCAGAGACGGGCTGCAGGTGGTCATCGTATCGGATAACGAGTTCGGAATTCATTTCGGCCCGTCCCATCCTGGTCCGTTTTGCTGCGAAGGGTTCTGCACACTCGCCTACTCCTCGCAGAAATAGCGTTCTAAACCCCGCCTTCTAGGAACGTTTGTTGCACCTGATCCATCCCGGGACCATGCGGGCGTAGGGACCGCGTCTCCGGAAGAGCCTAATCGGGGCAGGCGAGAAAGGATGTTCAATATTGCTCAGCAATAAAGCTCGAACCCGAGTGTCAAATTGACGTCCAACTGTTGGGAGATTCCTGAATCTCTCTGATGGGAAGCCTTCAAATTGACGGGGTGTTCTTCGGGAGTGCGGCAATTGAAGCGGTTGGGGGCGGAATCGCGTATTGGCGCTCCATAATGCCGAAAGAAGTGGCAGCCATGATCGGCTGCCCGCAATGCTTTGTCAGTACCCGAGAGGGCTACTTTGGGGCCTGCACCACAATACGCCTGGCCGTGATGGTGAAGGTTCCGCTGATGCTGGGAATTGGATTGCCATCGAGATCGTAGTAGGTATAGTCGCCTGAGCCGGTGTAAGAGTTCCCGCTCTTATTAATTGTGGTAGTTTGACGCACCGCCAGCGTTCCCGTCGGATTGCCAGTGTTGAAACCATCAAATGTGAGATTGAGGTAGGTGACGTTGAAAGTCCTTTGGCCGGTCATTTGCCACGCGCCGTGCCCCGCGCTTGCCACCGCGAGAGGATTGAAGGAAAGCTGGTCGGCTTCCGTGTAGCCTCCTCCAGCGGAGTAAGTCTCAATCCCCTGGAAGGTAAATCCCGGAATGGTTACGGTGTAGAGCCACGATCCTTGCGGTCCCTCTGCCTGCTGGAGGCTTCTGCTCGACTGGGCAGTGGTTTGGGCTGTCGCCGCCGCAGGAACTCCCAATGAGAGGAGAGCGGCCAAAACGGTCAAGGCTGCCACGGAAATTTTCAGGAACTGGCAACAATTTGTGTTCATCGATTGGACTTTCATAAAAGACCTCCTGGTGGTCTGGGTTGATCTGAGTTTGAGAACTGGGACATTTGCCCAACCTTCCCGGGGTGAAACGGATGCTGTTCGTGGTGTTCGTGGAGCGTCTCATTGTGGTAAGCGAGAAACATGGCGAAGAACTACAAACAAGCGCGAATAATTCTTTGCTTTCCTCACGAGGTCGTAGGATCGAGGCGTCGGCGGATTCAAGGGCGAAAAGACGACGAGCGTAGCACCAGGACTTCACGTCTGCGGTCTGGGCTCTTCGGCCTGCGTCATGGCTGGAGGTTTCGCCCACCTGATAAAAGTTACTCGCTCCTGCGCGGTTACATGCCCTTCACCAACGTGCAGTGAGTCGAAGCCGTCTTCCAGGTACCGGAATCATTCAGCCAGGTGTCACTGCAGATCACAGTACGTGCGCGATGTGTGCCCTTGAAGTCAGCGTCGTAGGTGAAGGTGTAATGAGAAACGGCGGTGTTTGACCCGAACGTCGCGACCTTCAGGTCGCTGATGTTGCCGCTCTTCCACTTGGTCGTCTTATTTTGCAGATCCTTGATGAATTCGTCCTTTGTTTCCCAGTCTCCCCAACTGTTTCCTGCCATGAATCCGTCAGCCAAATGCTCCTGCGCCCATGACACATCGTTTTTCATTTGCGCATCTCTGGAATCCCGCTGCAACTGCTTGATCTGAGGTGCGACATCGGTAGCATCTTGGGCGTGAAGGTTGATGGATAGACTGAGACAACCGGCCAGGCCTAAAGCCGTAATAGCCAATATTTTTGTCATTGAGCGGGTCTCCTCCTTGGAGAGCGACTGGGTTTCTACATGTGGGTGAGCTATCGTGCACGCGGCCCTTTCAACGTGCGACGGGCTCGGGCAGAGATGTCGAGCAACCGGTGAAAGAGTCAGCGACTATCAATCCCACGGACTCGGAAACACTTCTCTACATGCCTTCAGCGGTAGTCTCCTGGTGAAAGGCCGACATCCATTGGCCGTTCTGCTTCTGCCAGACAGAGGAGGCGATAACCTTCCCGGCCTGCTTCTTGCCGCTGCAGGTTGCATCCTGGGTTGCGGTATAGGTCATTACGGTCGTGTTTTTATCCAGCCAAAGATAAGAAAAGTCCGACAGCGAGAAGCTGTTGACTACGCATCCCGGGTCAACCATGCTCTTCAGGATCTGTTGCTTCCCTTTTGCCACCGTCCCGTCCGAAATGCTGACAGCGTTCTCCGGGGTCATACCTTCAACAGACTTCGCGTCGTGATCTTTCCATGCCTGCCACCCAGCTTGCTCCTTACTCTGCAAAGCTTTCTCTGCGGCTGCATTCGTCTGCGAGTACAGCTGGACGCCCGATATAACAGAAGAGCGAAACCCATTGCTGTCAAAGCGATTCTGCGCATATTGATCCTCCAGTGCTTTGGCGTTTGTTCGGCCATTTCTGAAGCATTACATCGCGAACCGCGATAGTCTGTCCTGTTTTGCTCAACCTGCACTCCGCGTCTTTACTGAGTGGGCATCCACACGACCGGAGCTCACATTTCGGCCAATCATGCTGCTTTGAGCACACGTCGATTATTGGCCTTTTGTGAGCACTTTTGGACATCGCGAAAAGAATGATCGCTGTATGTTCGAGGTTCCTGCGAGAAATCTGAGAGCGAGGTACTAAAGCTCGATGAGCAACCGCAGCAAATCAAACCAACGGGAGGTTGTCCTTTGCTTCAGAGCCGTAGTTTCCCCTGTCTCGCGATTGTCCTTGGGTCCGTCGCATTGCTGTGCACTAACGCCATGGGCCAGGAGAGCGGCCAGCGGACCTACGGTAAGGTGTCCGTTGAACCTGCAATTGATTATTCCAATGGCAGCGCCATCTACCTCCTCACACCTACCAAGGCTCCCTTTCCCTCTAAGGCAAATCCAGTAGCAACAGCGCCACTCTATTTGCCTCTCTATCCATTGACCTCCACGGTTGTGGCGGACGATCTGAATTGCCAGCCCACCAACTGCGATCATGTCAACGTGCTTCCATTTCCAAGCCCTGTTTACGGCGTTCTGCCCGGCACCGATCAGCGTTGCGTGGACTTCAATGGCGGTCAGCCTTGTTCTGCGGTCAAAGGTCACGATCACCTCGTGGGAGCAGCAAAAACGAAGGGCGACTTCAACGTTGCCTGGTCCGTGAAACTAGTTGTTTTCACGCCAACCGCAACCGCGAGTGAGATCAATACGAGGATGACGACTCTGAATCAGCTTAATGCGCTGGTGGCGACTGGACATGCCGCAGTTCTGGATACTCCGGTCACGTTTAACTGCTCGATCACTTCTGAGCGGACGTATGAGTTGGGAACGCCGGTAGTGATCCCATTCCCGTAGATCCGGCGAGCAGCGGGCCACAGATTGCGGCACGCTCGCCTTCATCTCCAAGCAAATCGATCAATCGAAGCACGAGCCGCGTTCAGCCCCGTCCGGTCTCCTCCAGCGATATTGTTCGTGAAGTCCGTGTTGAAAGAGAGCTGTGTCGCGATGAAGTCTAAGCTTTCAACTGCATCGCTGAATCCAATTTGGATCGTCTCTCAAGCTGAGGCTATGAAAACATACGTATTCGGGTGCAAAACTGACGTCGAATTAGGTCCTCAACCTAGTTCAGAATCGCGCTATCCATTTCGTGAACTCGCTGGAGCCGTTTGCCGAGACTTGAACAGGTCGGGTGTGCGTATGGACAAGCACCACTGCTCTTTCGCGGTTGACCCGCTACCAGAAGGCGACTTTGGAATCATCTGCGTTTGTCACCCGCTAGCCCGTTCCGGACAAGCTGCTATCTAAGGGCGAACCATACGGGATGTTGATTCATATGCTGGATACCGTGCATGGACGACAGGCGCACGATTAAGTCGGAATCGACCAAAGCTGCGCGCATCAGGATTTGTGCCAGCTGCTCTGAGAGCGCCCGTGACACTCCGAGAGGTCTATCGTTGGCTTCTCATTCGATGAAGACGGGCCGCACACCTTCGTCTGGCAGAACGGCAGTTTCACCGATCTGAACACGGTGCTCGCAACGGATTCGCCGAGATACCTCATCAGGGCAGCATCGATCAACAGCGCCGGTCAAATCGCGGCAACCGGCGTGACATCAACACGGGGGAAGTGCACGCCGTTCTACTTTCGCCGCTACCGGCAAGCGGCGCATCCGGTTCCGCGTGGTGCACTTCGCGTCCCGCCGCTTCCGCCGGCGTTCCAGAAGAATTATCTTCGAAAGCACTGAAGAACTCGGAAGGGCGGATTGCCTCCGGCCTTCTTTTAGGCTCCTTCGTGAGCACCAACTTAAGGCCTTAGAAGTTCCTGAGATCGCTGATCTCCCGTTTTCTTCAAACTGTTGCCAGTAGCCCAAGTCACTCATCCAGAGTCTTTCGCGCTGCAACTCTCGGGTAGGTCCCGATAGACGGGGTTCAATTGAGAGAGAGCCTTGATCCGTTCTATCCACGACCAGGTTTCCAGAAGCGGTTGAAGGATGCTTTTCTTACATTGCAAAACTTCGCCGAATTCTTCGCCGAATTGTGCGCCTTACATGCTCCGATCGCTCCAATCGCTCCTTTCTACTCCGTTGAAAACATTACTACTCCGGCCTTTAGTTCTCGGCTGTTAACCGAGAGGTTGGGTTCGACGTTTTGCCGAGCAGCCTTAAGCGCAGGTACGACGGCCGACACATATTGCGAGAGAACAGTTTCGGTGGTCCGAATACCGCCCTTCAATATCGCTTGACCGCGTCTCTATATTGAAGGTCTTCCTATATTGAGTGCTGCTTCAACTCGGATCGCCGACAGGGGGGTCTCGGTCCAAGAGTCTCCTGTGTCCCTTTTTATCTCGAAGCAGTTGAACAGATATGTGATTGAAATCGAAGGTTTCTATCGGATCTAGGGTGCCGACAGCATTCCCGAGGTTCCAAGGATAACCGCTTCCATGCGGCATCGGGAATTCGAATATCCGAGATGGTACGCGGAACGTGACAGTTCCATCCCAGCTCGCCGAATCAGTTAGTTTGGGCACTTCTACCTTTCCCACGTGTGCAAGGTAACCTCGTACGTATCGCTCCGCAACGAGAGCGTCACCTTGATGCCCGTGAAGTCAATCCCCCCCGCTGATATTCGTCATACACGAGATGTTCGTTAATCTCAGCTCGACCAACTGTGCGGTTGACCCGGAGCTTCGTAGCCAGGTCTTCCTTTCCGCATTTTGCAGGACCGCCGATATCGGCTTTAGTGTTGAAGGGCACGGACCCATCATCCATCGACCGTCGCGGCCTGACATTATTCCCTATGACACCTGGTGCAAGGAACGATCATTCCGATCAGAACCAACGAGGGCATAAAATGCTTCCTGGATCGAGTCTTGTTCCGTTATGCATAATTTCATCGAGTAACTTAGTATGCGCTGGCCACCAGTTCCACTCTTTCAAAACGGCGCTCTTTCAAATCGTTTGGGCGAATCATGAATTGAAGGACGCCATCGCCAAACTCATGGCTGATCGCTCCGTGTGTTGAAAGCTCCAGCAGCTGCACCCACTCCGCCATGTATTCCTCAACGTAACCCTGCACGTAGCTCGGCGGACCGAACCTGCGATTCGGAGTTGGTGCGTGGACAGACCGAACTTCTTTCAGCAGGCCGGCATTCCTACGAGCATCCCACGTTTTCAGAGCATCGGGTTGGCTATGGTCCGGGCGCTCATCGTGCAGATATGCATACGCGAGAGCGTGATCCCTGACGCAACTGGCGATCAGATCTTCGGGAATCACCCCGGTTAACTCGCTGCCCAGGCCCAAGCTGATATTGACGCACCGCTCTACAAGGGAACCCCAGCCCAGGCGCAGAAGTGGCTGGAGACCCTCCATCCACGCCCACAGCACGTCCGATTCGAGTTGCTCCAGCCTGGCTGCAGGGTCGTGGGTTGCGGCGGACACATAGCGTTCCCTAGCCTCATTGCGCCAGCCATCGAAGATCGCTTCCCGTTCAGAGCTGGGCAGATCGCGCATGAACCAAGACTGCGGGTGCCGCAGGTCACGAATCACTTTCGAAGCGACCGCGCGCACGGCGGCGTAGTCATGCGGAAACGTGGCGAACGGACGTCCAAACGGCCGCGCACCGTCGTTCCTTCTCGCCGGAACCGGAACATCGCCACCTCGGTGTTGCGCTCTGAGCAATGCCTCCGCCGTAGCCGCACCCCCGGGCCAAAATCCGTTCGGGCTTACCGAGGGACATTCGAACGCCACAGCATCGAAGGTCCATCTAGGCATGAGACGCGGGACGTCCGGTCCATCATTCGACATCTCTGGGGAACAGAAGGGAATGTGGTGAACACCATCGCTTCCGAAGATCGGTGGCAAGTCGGACGGGATCGGCAGCGGCTGCCACGCTTCTACGGGCCCGGGCACATGGACAAACTCGAAATCGAAAGGGTATCCCCAGGTCAGATCTGCGAAGAGATACAGGACACCGTCGGCTGGCAGTAAACCCGTCGCATCTTCACGAGCCAACTCTTTGCAGTTCCACTGCATGATGAATGACAGCGGGGCGCCGCCCGGCTTGTTTCGCTGTCGTGGCCAAACCAGCTGAGGAGGACCCACCGGAGTGCCGCCGTAAAATGACAGTGCGGCTTCGGGAACTGGCGGACAGATCTCGCGGAACACAATCGGCCGTACCCGCGCGCTGAGCACGCTCGCATCCGGAAGCACGGAGGTCACTCCGGCCGTATCTATCGGGGCGGCATCGCGCGGCGCTTGCAGAGTTGCAGGGTCGCTCTTCGTTCGAACTCTCCCTGAGAACAGATCCCGTAACCCCCATTCGATCAGTGCAGCAACAATGCCGAAACCGCAGGCGGCGAATACCATCACCCTCAGTGGAGGCATCGTTTCGAGGCCGCCAACAATGAGTGCCTTGAGAATGGCCACGGTGAGAGCACTGACAGCAGCACAGAAAAATACAATCGGAGTTCTCAGAATCTTCATGAGCCGTTGTTGGCGACAAACCTCAAAATCCGGCGGAACCTGCCGAGTCAAGAACTAGACGCAGTCATGGGCAATGATACAAGGAGCGCTTGCCAAGCTGCTCATGTGGCGGCTTGCAGGGCAGATATTTACCTTACTGCGCCGATCGTGTCTTCAGTTCAGTAGGTCCAGATCCTTTGCGGATCGAAGTGTTCCACTCTATGTCGCAAGCTATTGCGCTCTCGCGCAACATACTCTGGCCTTAGCTCCGGGTATTCGAACTGGTCGATTGGTTTCCCCATGCGTGCCAGTGCCAGATTCCATGCCTCTCGGTCCTCTCGGAACTCGATGATGTGAGACGAACCGGCGCTCAGGAGCGCTTCCACCCGCGGAAGCGCATGGTGCGCCCTCGCGCCTAGCGTAGCGAAGCTCAGCGCAACCGCGTGCAGTATGGGCCGGCGGCGATATGCGGGCTCGAGCGTCTTATCACTCTCCAGAATCGCCATCAATTCAGGAACAGCCGGTTCTCCCATATCGGCCAGCCTCACAATCATCGGATAAACGTCCGGCCGCAACTGCCTGCTGTGCAGAAAGGCCTGCTCGTCGGCCGACATAATTGCGAAGGTGCCAGGTGGCATTCGCGAAAGCAGCAAGGCAAGCTGCGCTCGCGTCTGGTTGGGCGTGGCGGGGTTGAGAATGCGCGAACCCAGTGCGCTGCGCAGTTCCGGAGCCACTTTGGACTCGTAGCCGTCGTACAGCTTCGCAGGGATTGGGATGCGCGGGTCGGCGAGGGCTCGCGCGAGCACGTCGAGCTGATCGTGCGCTATGGAGTGCCGCCAATCGACCGTGGGCAGCCACAGCGCAGCCAGAGCCAGGTCGGGATCGCCGGCAGAGAGTGCCGGGTTGGCCGTGGCGGCACGGAGACGCTCGAGCAACTGCCTGATGGGTTCGGGACTTACGTTCGGGCGAGCGAGCGAACTGTATTGGAAGAGTTCGGTGATGGGCTTCAGCGGTGGATACTCGGGGCCGTTTGTGAGGTGGTCTCGCGACACCACCACGTGATAGTTCTCGACACTTCCGCCACCCGCGAACCGGAACGGCGCAGAGAGCGCGGTGCCCGTTACTATGGAGCGCCGCATCAGCGCCTTGCCGTCTCGGTCGAGAATTTCGGCACGTGAGATTGATATGCCCCAGCGTGAGTTTCGGCTTTGGGTGATGCGTACGGTTTGGTCCGGTTGCACATGGCCCGTGTCAGAGACCAGCTTCTCCGTGGATGCCAGGCGAAGCGCCCATGAGGCCGCGACTGCCTGGCGCAGCCGTTTCTTTTGCGCGAGACTCTCATCCACATCGTCCATCGACTGCGGCTCAGGCGCGCGAGGCAGCTCTTCGAGGATCGATTCCGGCTCGACGGGTAAGATACCCTGCGACCGGTCACCCGCTCTGGGGATCAACCGAAAAGTCAGCTCTGCCGCGTTCGCAGAGCGGCCGGTTTCTGCCACGGTGACGCTTTCGACGCCAGGAGTATCAAGGAGCGCTGCGCAGAGTGCGGCACAGGCGTGAGTAACATCGTGTTTCACGGACGGACTGCCCGGCAGTTCCAGCCGCACATTTCCCGCCAGCTTGACCGGAGAGGAAGGATGGACCTCCGGCAGATTCGCATGCCGAAATGCAAGGTGGCCAGTCACCGCACCCGGTTGTGCTATCAGCCAGCCCAGCAGGACGGAACAGAACAGAGCACTGGCTTCCAGGCGCAGCCCCGGAGGTATCACAAGGAAATGCCTGAAGACGGCGAACATCGCCGAATAAAGGAAGATTGTCGGCGCGGCGATCAGGATCAGTCCTGGCAGGATCAGGTACGAGCCCGCCGCAACTAAACCCGGGACAGCCAGCGCTACAACCGCGAGAACGCCCCACACCGTCAGCCAAAGCTTCAACCACTCTGGTAAGCGCGGATTCATTTCTTCCGAATTATATTTAACAGGTGCCGACGGTCGCATGAAGCCAAGCAACTGCTCTCCGGTCTTGCCAGAAATGCCTCATTCTCCGGAGCACGCCTAGGCCAGGCGTCCAGCAGATGCGTCGCGAAGGAGTGGCGTAGCACGTGCGGGCTTAGCAGCTTCCTTATACCTAGTTGCTTACGCAGCTTCTGACAGACGACACGAACTGCGTTCGCCTTTAGCGGTTCTCCCGCCCGTTTACCTTGAAAGAGCCACTCCTTGGGCTTGCGCCAGCGCCAGTACACGCGCAGGATCTCCAACAGCTTCGGAGACAGACCTGACGAGGAAACTTGCCCTTGCCTTCGCGGACGTGGATCACCATCCGCTTGTGTCGATGTCGGTCACCTTCAGATCCAGCGCTTCCTGGCAACGAAGACCGGCGCTGTAGTACAGGGCCAGCAGAGCGCGATGCTTGGTGTTCATCTCCGCGTCCAGCACTGCTCGGATTTCTTCGCGGCTCCAGACGGTTGGTAGCTTGCGCCGTATCTTGGGCTTGATGGCCTCCTGATCAAACCATGTCTGCTTCAGCGTCTGCGTGTAGAGAAACTTCAGTGCCGATCGAGCACCTTGGATCGTTCCCCACGCCAGCTGGCGTTCGTTGAGCAGAAACAGCAGGTAGGTGCGAACATGCTCTGGACCGAGTTGATCGGGTGACTTGCGGAAGTACTTTGCGAACTCGGCAACGGTGTGGGTGAGTGGCGCACGGTGCGTTCGGAGCAGTTGCGCAGCCGGAGATCTTCCTGCATGCGCTGGCGTAGATGTGTCATGGACACCTCCTCGGGTGTCCAACACTCTATCCAAATGCCACAGAGGCATCCCCTGCCGCGCTAGCGGCTTAGTGCAAATCGCCGATGAACTCATTGAATGCCTATCGGTCCCCATTTGTCGCCACTTTTTTCGGAAGTAAGCCGGGCCGGAACCCGGCGGGATGAGGGGTCAGGGAGAAACCGAAGCGGGTTCTCCCTCCGGAATTCCAGAGAGCAAGAGGAAGCGGCACGAAGCCGCCCCTTCGCATTTTGTTTTGTTAGGCTGCCTCTTTCCCGATCTTTCGTGTAGGTTTCGCAGCCTTCCGTGCGGTCGCTCTGGCGGCGAACCCCTCCTTGACCTTCGCAGCAATAGCAACAGTATCGACCTTGTAGGCTGTCGCAGCATCCTTCAGCACGGCACTCGGATTGCCCCGTGAGGCTGCAAGCACATTAGTTGTCTCTACCAAGAGGCTCGAAAGTGCTCCTTCCTCGGCACCCTGAATGAAGGCGGAGAGCGCCTTACGGACTCCGCCATCATCGCTTTTCTGACGGATGCCAGGCTGTCGGGCAAGCATCTCGACGCGGACTTCCTCCAAGAGGTTTACTAGTTTGTCGATGATGAAAAGAAGATCGCACTTCATCAGTCGAACCGGTACAGCTTGGCCGATGGCAGCGAGGACACGGATGCCAGTTGCATTGGCAATGGCCTGTTCTCTTCGTTGCTTCTCCTGCTCAGCCTTCCACTTCTCATCCTTGTTGCTGGTTGGCTGCTTCGGATGATGCACTGGGCAGGATGGATTAGCACACACCTTATGAATGGTGCCGACTTCGTTGCCCTCGGTAACGAGTGCTTCTGTCGCAAATTTGCACACCTTAAACTCAGGCCGTTTGGCTTCCTCCTTCGACTTCGGCTTGTCGTCCCGGATGGCCGTGTATTTATTCCGTGGCAAGACGGCGCTGCTTTCTTTCTGTACTCCGTAGGAAGTGCTGATCTGCACGAACCCTGGCCTGGCGGCGACGGTGCTGGCGACGTGTGCCGCAACCTTCGCCTGATAGCAGGTCGGATCGGTGCAGCGATCTCCCGACCTGCCGAGGTCATCGCCAAACAGCAGCTTGTTATGGCCTGTTCGCTTCGGGCATTCCACGCAACTGCCTGCTGATGGGACCAGCTGTTCATCGCGCTTCTTGAACGGCGCATCCTTCAATTACCAACAGGATGTTCGAATCGATCCAGAATTGCAGGTTGTGGACGGGCAGGTGAATACGGGCTGGCTTGTGCACGGACGCTTGCCGGTTTATGTCGATTGATTGACTACTCAGCATGCCACCTTGGCGCAGCCATTACTCGAGAGTCATCGTTATCGTAGGGATCGGCGACAGCGGAAGAAGCTATTTCGCAGACCTCAAAGAGCCTCATGTTTCGCGCCCGCAGTTTGCAGGAGATCATTCTCGAAATCCCGAAGATATCACCCTTCTAATCCGGAACGGCTCTTCTTCAGCATTAGCCTCACGAGCAGCACGGCGCATTCGAGGCTCATCTCAACATAGCCGGAGCGCACGCCTCGAAAACTGCTTGGTCTCATTTGGACGCGGTTGCGCTCAGCGATGCGTTCGGAGAAGACAAGGCCGATGCCCTGAGGCTCAATGAAAGCAATCAGCGCCGTAGTTCTCGCCACGTCGCCGCTGATCTCGCGCGGTTCGGGAAGGTCTGCGCCTTCGATCTGCAACACATCGAACACATAGGTGGAACTGAAGCCCACCAATACTGCTTTGTTCTGCGTGGTGATGTCCTTCTCGGCTTCCTCATTCATTTTGCGGCGGACGCCGATGATGGGAGCAAGGATGCGAATACCTTTCTCACGCTTCCTGACGGATTGGCCAAGCTCTTTCCATTTCCAGCCCCCCGGCGACTCTAGTTGCGTCGGGCATCTGTTGCGATTTCGAGAATGTTGCGAGCGGCTCCTTGAGTGCGGTGATCGGGAGCCACCATCGCCCAGAGCGCCAAATATTTTCCAATTCATCTTTCCTTTTGCTTTCCAATAGGAAACGTGCCATTATTCCTGTTGGGAAACTAAAGGTGGTATTTCCGATGAAGGAAAAACAGGACGTTTTGCAAGGAACGCTCGCGCTCATGGTCCTGAAGACACTCGATATTCTGGGGGCCCAGCACGGGTGGGGAATTGCCCGGCGAATCGGGCAGATCAGCGGAGACATTCTGGCTGTCAACCAAGGCACCCTCTATCCATTGCTGTTGAAGCTGGAACAAGAAGGCTCGATTACCTCTGAGTATGGGACATCGGAGAACAACCGCCGGGCGCGCTTCTATGGGCTGACAGCGTCCGGACGCAAGCAACTCCAAGCGGAAACACGCGAATGGGAGCAAAACGCGGCCATCATCGCGCGCTTTTTCAAAGTAAAGGCAGGAGATTTGACGTGAAACTTGTGCGGCGATTCTTCATCCGATTTTCGAACCTCACGACAGGACCGAGCGGCGATCAACGACTGCAAGACGAGATAGCAGAATATCTAGCATTCCAGACCGAGGAGAACATGCGAGCTGGTATGTCGTCCTCCGAGGCGAGGCGACAGGCCACAATCAAGCTCGGGGCGACGGAGGCGATCCGTGAAAGTCACCATGCCGAGTACAGCATCCCAGTCATCGAGAATTTGTTCTTCGATCTGCGTTATGGGATTAGAAGGCTTCTGCGATCTCCGGGATTCTCTTGCATCGCGATCGCCACCATGGCGCTAGGAGTCGGAGCCACGACTGCCATTTATAGCGTGATGGACGCGACGTTGCTACGTCCGCTGCCATACCCCCACCCGGATGAACTCGTACGCATCGAGGACGACCTGCCCGGGACCGGCGCACAGGACGTCGGCGTTTCCGTCCCTGAATGGAGAGATCTGCAGGATTCCGGGGTATTCGAGGCGGTATCGATTGCGAGCCATGGTGCAGACGTGAACCTCACCGGAGCTGCGCAGCCCGAGCGTCTGGGCTTTAAGGCCGTTACGTCGAATTATTTTGCTGTCCTCGGTGAAGACGCACAGTTGGGCCGAACATTCAATCCTCACGATGCCACCCCCGGATACAACTTGGAGGTCGTAATCAGCGATGGGTTCTGGAGGAGAGAATTTGGAGCCGACCCGCAGATTATCGGCAAATCTCTACGCCTGGACGATGACGAATATCACGTAGTGGGCGTAATGCCGCATGGATTTCGCGATCAGGGATCAACCAGCGAGGAACAGAACACTGAATTGTGGCTGGGAGCGGGCTATTCAGGACTGCCGTTCCCGCCGCCGCAGCGCGGTGTACGTATACGTCGAGCGGTTATCGCACGCCTCAAGCCTGGAATTTCGATTGTATCCGCGCAACAACGCCTAGACGCCTTGGTTGAAACGTTGAAAAAACAATATCCGGGAGATTATCCGCTAGAGACCAAATGGACGGTACGTCTGATTCCACTTGGCCAGAGCGTAGTTAGTAGCGTTCGTCAATCGCTCTCTCTGCTCTTTGGCGCCGTGGGATTGGTTCTCATGATCAGTTGCGTTAATGTTGCCAACCTGTTACTCGCGAGAGCTAGCGGACGAGCTCGCGAGATCGCGGTTCGGCAGGCTCTGGGGGCCCAAAGAAAGCGCCTGATCCGACAGCTTCTTACTGAGAGCCTAGTGCTCTTCCTGCTTGGCGGTATCGCCGGTTTTGCTATTCTCTTCTGCGCCCAGCGTTACCTGCTACGGCTTGTTCCGGAGAGCCTCCCTCACCTCAACGAAATCGCGATTGGCTGGGGAGTGCTTGCGTTTGCTCTGGTAATCTCCGCAGCGGCCGGAACCATCTTTGGGCTTGCTCCCGCTTGGCTTATGAGCCGCGACGATTTGATCGGTACGCTTCGGCAAGAAGGACGCGGTTCCAGCGGTTCTCGGGGACGCTCGCGCGCCCGCCAAATCCTAGTTATCAGCGAGTTGGCCCTCTCCCTGGTGCTCATGGTGGCTGCGGGCCTTTTGTTGCGAAGCTTCTGGGACCTGTACAAAGTGCAGCCCGGGTTCAATCCTGAACGCCTTATGGCCGTTCAGACATGGCTTCCCGGTCCTAACGATCCCGCTCTGGACCGCTACCTAACCGCTACGCAGCAGTCAGTTCTGGTGCGAGAGGTTCTTCGCCGCAGCCGAACCCTGCCTGGTGTACAAGAAGTGGCGGTCAGCGACCTGGCCGCCCTCCCTTTGGGCCACAACCACGGTGCCGTCGACCCGATGTCGTTGATCCGCGAAGGCCAGGAAGTCAGAGAAAATTTGGCCCCTGTGATCGGCGGTTCCGTCGTTTCGCCCGAGTATTTTCATGTTGTTGGCCTGTCGCTATTACGCGGACGCCTTTTCACGGACCAAGACATTCAGGGTACGCCCGAGGTTGCGGTGATCAATCAGGCCGCTGCACGGACCTACTGGCCGGACCAGGACCCTGTGGGGAAGCGCGTTCATTTGCGCACCAAGCGCGAAGGCAATCGTGACTTTTTGAACTCCGCCAACGCAACTTGGACCACAATCATCGGTGTCGTTGGGGATGCCCGAACTGAATCGCTGGCAGAGGCTGCGACTCCCGAACTCTACCGTACCGTATACCAGCATGGATCCAAAGGTCTGGTTATCTTTCTTCGTGGGCAACTCAATTCCAGCGCCATCTCGGCACTGGTGCGCCAGCAGGTCCAGTCCATTGATCCGGAACTTCCGGTCTTTAACGCCGAGACGCTGGATGAGGTGCTCTCCGCTTCCTTGTCGGTGCGACGATTCGCTATGGAGATGGTGGCGTTCTTTGCCGCCACTGCGTTGCTGCTCGCGGGACTTGGAATTTATGGAACTATTTCCTATCTCGTAAGTGAACAAAGACGCGACATTGCCATCCGCCTCGCGCTTGGAGCGCAAAGGGGCAATATTCTCAGGCTGGTGCTAGGCCAAGGAATTGGTCTGGCGGCCTTCGGCACGGGGGTTGGGTTGGTTAGCGCACTCGTCGTCTCTCATCTCATGTCCGGGCTACTCTACGGTGTCTCGCCTGCCGACCTGCCCACTTACGGAGGGGTCACGCTTGTGCTTACAGCGGTCGCGGTCGCCGCCAGCTACATCCCAGCATTGCGTGCCATGCGCGTCGATCCTATCACCACACTTCACGCTGAATGACTGGAGACCGGCCTTGAGAACTCGACTATCTTAAAGGGCTCGATATGGACATACTGCATGAACCGCAAGCATTTTACTCGACAGCAGGTCGTGGTCTCCTTTACGAACGCTCATTTGTGAACGGAACGAACGTTCAGCAGAGACCGATCCGTACATCGCTTGGCTACAACATTGCGCAGCTCAACTACTCGAGCTTCGTCAGAGCGCCGAGCCACGGCTCGGCCCCAGATTCGATATCAAGAACTTTCACGATCGGATAGTTAGATGTGGGCCGTTGCCCATCGATGTCATGGAGCTAAACCCGAATGGTTAGCGCGCCGGTGCCAAAATGGACGGGCATCACTCAACACGAACCTCAACTCAATCTTAGGAGAACTATGCCTTTCAAACGAATCGTCGCCCACGTCTTGGTCGGAACAAGTATGGGGATTTCCTCGACAATGTACGCACAAACTGCGGAAATGGTTATTCCAACCCGGACCGAACCCTCGAAGAGCCTTGATACGCTTGTGAGCGATCTTGAGAAGAAACTGGTGCCACTTGCAGAAGCAATGCCTGCAGACAAGTACAACTTCGTCCCCAGCGGTGAACAATTCAAAATCGGACGCGACGTGAACTATAAAGGCGTGCGCACATTCGGTCAGCAGTTGGCTCACATTATTCAGGCCAACGACTCTTTCTTTTTTGGTGTCAAAGGAGTGGCGAAACCAGATGCTGAGACGACAGCCAAACTGGCTGCCAGCGACAAGCTTACCCAGAAAGAGGATCTGCTCAAAGCTCTAAGAGAGTCTTTTGCTAGTGCGCATGCGGCCGTAGCCACGCTGACGCCCGAGAACGCGTGGGATCATGCAGGCCGACGTGCCACCGACACTCGAGCTGAAGAAGTGGCGCATGCGGTCGGACATGCTAATGACATTTATGGACAGCTTGTCGAATACCTGCGAATGAATGGTATCGTGCCACCAGCCAGCGAAGGAAGACCTCTGGCAAATCCAAGCAAGACAAACTGATCTCGATTTGTCAGATGAACTTTTCGACTTGGGAAAGTTTGACGTAAAGAGATTTCAGGACTTGATCTTCGACTAAAGAGTATTACCGCTCGAATTTCGCGAACGACTCCTGGACAGCTGGGTCGTCGCAGAAATGAGCGCGTCGTATTCGAGGCAACACACGCCATATCAGTCACAGGGAAGGTATGTCTAAACGAACAGTTCCTTCTGGAACAAACTCGGCGAGAACGAGTGGGGGCACGCGCCAGAGACCCGATCGCCTGACCCACATTGCGGGGATCGGAGTAGATCGGATGGGATCGATTGCGGATGCATTCGGAGCCGACGTCCTGCGCCTCGAGAATCTGGATGTTGATATTCCGCCGGACCACGAGGCTATTCTGCGCACGCAGCGAGCTGCAGCTCTGGACGCGGACAACAGTTATCTGCCCTTCGTCGGGCAGACACAGCTTCGCGATGCAGCCGCCCGTCATGTCTCGCTCGCATCGGGCGTGGATTATTCCGGGGACCGCAATTGCGTCATCTCGGCCGGAGGGCTTTCGGGCATTCTCAACGTACTGCTCGCGACCATCGAGGTCGGCGACGAGGTGATTGTCACCGACCCCACCTACGTTGGCCTAATTAACCGAATTCGCCTAGTGGGCGCCACGCCCAAATTCGCTTCTCTAAAATTCACGCCAGGGAGCCGATGGAACCTAGATCGCGATGCGATACGGCGCGTGGTCGGCCCGAAGACACGCGCAATGCTCCTCATGTCGCCTTCAATGCCTTCCGGAGCCTATTTCGACTCCCAGGACTGGGCTGTGATTGCGGAGATCTGCGTCTTCCATGATCTTCTGCTTATCTTGGATGCTGCGATGGAGCGGCTATTGTTTGACGGCCATCCACTTATACATCCGGCGGCCTTTCGAGGAATGGCCTCGCGAACGATCACTGTCGGGTCCTCAGCCAAGGAACTGCGCATGATCGGATGGCGAGTGGGCTGGATTGTGGGACCTGAAGAGTTGATGCCGGACATCATTGCCGTATCGCTCGCCAACGTGGTCGTACCGGTCGGCATCGCACAGGATGCTGTCGCAACAGCCCTTGAGCGCTCATATGTTTCGATTGCGGAATACGTCAAAGAGCTTCAAGCGCGGCGCGACACAGTCTCGCAACAGCTCGAGGGCCTTCCTTTCGGCGCACCCGATGGCGGTTGGTCGCTGCTCTTGCGCCTGACCGATTTCGGCCTCGATGGTGAACGGATGTCTCGCCGTCTCCTGGACTATGGCATTTGCGCGACTGCGATGACGGGCTGGGGCGAAGCGCACGGTGCGCAATATGTTCGGTTTGTATTTGCAAACGAGCCGGTTTCGCGTCTGATGCTGCTCGGGGACCGAGTGCGCCGGGCTCTCTCGCTCTAAGGTGAAGCCGTCCGAGAGGAGAATAGACATCAGGCAAGCTTCAAGAAGTCGAAGCACGTTCAAGAAAAGGAAACGAACTAATCGGAAAGGCGTAATTCCGATTGCTGATCGGTCTGCGGGAACACCGAACCGACTGGAAGGTGCCGGACAGTTCAGTAGAGGAGAGACAGATCCTGCCCCATGCCTTTATGTAGTAACATCTACAGATAAGGGGTGCAAATGGCCCGTATAGGCCGTCCACGTGAATTCGATCGGCTCCAAGCCCTTGAGCAAGCGATGAAGCTATTCTGGGCGCAGGGATACGAGGGTACTACGCTTGCCGACTTGCAGAAGGCGATGGGTGATATCACTCCACCGAGCTTCTACGCTGCTTTCGGCTCCAAAGAATCTTTGTACCGGGAAGCGGTAGAACTCTACAAGGCGACCCAAGGCGCTTCTGTGAGCAGAGCGCTTGCGGAAGGATCGACCGCTCGCGCATCTATCGAAAGGTTCTTGCGAGCCGCGGCAGAAAGCGTGTGTCAGCCGGGAAGTCCTCGTGGGTGCATGATGGTCCTTTCAGCCCTGAATTGCATGGCTGCCAACAAAGGCATTGAGGAGTTCATGCGCGAGCAACGCTCGCAGCGCGAGAAGATGATTCGCAAGCGGCTTCTTCGGGGAATTTCCGAAGGCGATTTATCTAAGAAGGCCGATCTCGATGGATTAACTACCTTTTACACCGGGATCGTGGACGCTCTCGCCTTTCGTGCGAGAGACGGGGCCTCACGTAAAGCCCTTATGACGATAGTCGATTACTCTATGGCGGCATGGGACAAGATTGGTTGACTTGTCGAAAGATGCTGGTACGGCATTCTGGATCCACTCTTAGATGGCACTGGCGTGAGCGGCGGGCCGATGATTCCGGGCAAGCTTCGACATGCCGCTCACGCACGAGCAAGTTACTGTGGGTCCTGCAATGAGACGCGGTCCTTGTCAGAGATTTTGTCGGCATCGAGAGGCTTCAACTGCTTCGCCTTCAATTCGTAGCCGCCCTGTTCCGCAGGAGTCAGGACAAGACGGCCGTACCCCTTCATCATCCCGGTGGCGATCTCAACTCGAATAAAGTACTTCTCTCCTCCTTTTATCTCCAGTTCAACACCAGATTGCGAATCATTGGACCGGAAACTGTGCTTGCCGGGCGGAAGATGAGCTGCAAAGAAGCGACCGTTCGCCATGCGTGCCAACTGGATTTCGTCACAGTAGACCGATGGTGACAGTGCGCTACCAGCGAATTGCCTGTAGCGGTAGAAGTAGACGGTGGCCTGAGCAGAACTATCCGTTGAAGTGGTGGGAGACGAGGCACTGGGCTCTTGTGCGTAGGACAGCAGAGGCAGGACCAAGAGTGCACTCAAGAGAAGCTTACCGGAAGAATACATGCAGGTTTTTTCTCAACCTTTCTTTAGAGTATTCCGAAGAACAACTACAATCTATATCGAACGCTACAGAAGGCAATGACACTTATGTGGGATCCAACCCAGGAGCCAATCAGAGTGTTCATTTCGACTCGACCGCCTGCTTTTAATCAAAAGCTAAAGCGGGTCTCGGCGTATCCGAGGGAATTCGGCCGCAGCAAACCGAAGATCGACTGATCATCTCCACGATATACTTCAGCTCCAATGATCGCTTTCCAGTGATCCGAAAACGAGTACGTTACCTTGGGCCGCACCAGTACGCCCTGAGGATTGAAGTACTCAACAATTCCCAGTTCAGCCTCAAGAGTCTCGTGACGCCACTTGTCACTAATGCGAGCTGACGCCCCATGTTGCACTTGCGCTGTTTGATTGCCAATAATAGCCTCTTCTCTCGCAACGTCGGTCACGAATCCCTCCGGCGCCATAATGGCAGGAGGAAAACTCGTCACATATCGGAAGATATATTGCATGTTTACATTCAACTCTCCTCGGTATGTCCGATCTTCCCCCAAGATGAACAGGAGATAGGGCTCTTTGATGAACGGATCGCTGCCAGACGAGTTCTCCGTTTTCGCGTATGCCCCCTCAGCGCGAAAGGCATAGTGACCAACGTTCGTCGCTGCGTCTGCGCCAATAACACGCAATCGATGATGCGAAAGCCTAATCCGCCCGGAACTGAGCGAATCATTCTCTACGGATAAATCGGGGAGAAGATCGAATCCCTGAAAGTACGAAAGCGACCAATCGACTGCGACCCCCGCCTGCTCGATGCGGAAAGCAAACTGGTCTGCGGGCCAACGAGGTATTTTACGTACGAATGTAGTCCCTGATCCGATATCGGGGAAGGGAAAACGTGTCGGACGAAACTCTGGCAGCCAGATGCCGCTCATCGAGACTGAGTGCGGAAGCGAGGCCGATGTCTTTGCTTCCGCTCCGTGCTGAACCAACCATTCGGATACAAATTCCTCGACGAAAGCGACGGCAGATGCAACATCTATGGAGCCCCTCTTCTGCGCGAACTCAGCAAAGCAGAAAAGCCGTGGCAACCGGCGAAATACGGTGCGGGAAGATTAGCCGTTAGCTTCCATCCATCCCACGTAGTTCTCGATTTGAGAGCCAAGCCAACTGTCACGGATTCGGTCGATGGTTGAAGGTTTGACGTAATAGTGTTCGAGCATGACACCCTCCATTCGGAAATATCCGTTGGAGGTCCATGGTCTACCATGACACTACCCCTGATTTGCCCGTTCCGAACGCGGACCTTCTGCTAGCAAGTGCAGTTGGAACGGCATCACGGTTCTGGATGACAGACGTTGTAGCACACGAGGAAGCATCCACCTTCAAGCGGACGACTTTCGACAAGAGTTAGCTTCACGCGATGACCGGGATCACGGAACGTCGGGATTCCTGATCCCAAGAGAATCGGGTGGATGTTCAAGCTGACTTGGTCCACGAGATCGGCATTCAAGAGTGTCTGTGCCAGTTCGCCACCGCCCATTAGACAGATTTCCTTACCTGGTTGGCGCTTAAGGCCGCGGACGAATTCCACAGCATCCCCATTCACGAGTTCCACATCCGGATCGTCGATGGACTGAAGCGTCCGCGAGAAAACATATGTCGGCATGGCCGGTTCCCGATGCGCCCTGTTCTTCGATCGCGCTTTGCCCGTGCTCGCCTCGCGGCCCGAAGAAACAGAAAAATCATAGGTTTTGCGGCCCATGAGAATCGTGTCCACATTTCTCCAGTACTTGGCCATGACGTCCTGCACATCTTTGCTGAAGTGTAGCCAATCGATCGAACCGTCTGTGCCAGCCAGGAACCCGTCTAAACTGACGGCTCCGCCGTAGGTTACAGTGCGCATCCTGGCACCTCCTTCCAAAACTCATCAAAACTAAATCACCGTTTAGAAAACGAATACTATATGCTCGTTTAGAAATGGTCAAGCCCGATGAGCCCGCGTCCCAGGAAAGTCACTAATCAACAACTATTTGCCGCGGCGCAAAGCGCCATGAGAAAAGTCGGACCGCACGAGCTCACGCTTTCCGCCATCGCCAAAGAAGCTGGGGTAACAGCGGCCGGTGTTGGTGCAAGGTTCGGATCGAAGCGCGCCTTGTTGCTCTCGTTGTTCGAAGAAGCTGCCAATGGTGTGAACAAGTTTATGGCTGAGCTGGCGAAGAGGCATGCCTCCCCGCTCGCAGCATTGTTCGCATATGCTGACTGCATGGCCGGCATGGCTGCCTCTCCCGCGGCTCTCGCCAGGAATCTTGCTTACCTGCAGATCGATCTGACGGACCCAGACTTTCACAAACAATTGGTGAAGCAGGCGCGGGCCACGCGTGCGGGGTTCCGACGGCTGGTCGAAGCCGCTGCAGAGGTCGGTGAGCTTTCCCGAAGCGTGCAATCTGCGCAGTTGGCGCGAACCATCGAGGCAACCTTAAACGGTTCGATGCTTACGTGGGCGTTCTATCAGGAGGGAACCGCTGCAACGTGGATTCGTACTGATCTAGAGGCGTTGCTGGCACCTCACTTATCGCAACGCCGAAAGTAGAGCCTCCTCCTCGACCGAAGCGACGTTTTCGTAGCTTGTCGCCCGCTCAGGTTCTTCTTTAACCGGAATAGTGAAAACCTCAATTCGCGAATCTCTGACCACATTTGTGGTCCCGTTCGGGGTAATCATTATGTGCCCTTCTGAGCGCGAACTGCCGGTGCTAACCCGTAGCTTGGCGTTCTGAGCCACAAAACCCTAATAAGTGAATCTGTACTGGAACAATGGGCAGCATCTCAGAACCTAGATTCGAACGAAACGAAGGACGTACAGAATCTGATTGAGAGCATTCGAAAGGAAGACACCGAACGGTTTCGAGCGGTGGGCATTGGGACTTCGATTGAAGCGCTTCAATCGTCACCCGTTCAGGACCTTTGGCCTCTCAGTCGCAGCGGTATCGCTACGGTATCGAGGTTCAGCCTGATGTGAGAAAGCGTGCCACCCGCTCAGTTGAACGCAAGATCCACCGTTGTTCGGGTGACTGCGGGTGACCGGCTGGTCCTTCAGAGATCGCCGAGTTGATGGCAGCATCCTAACAACCCAGGTTCGTCAGCGATGGCGGACCTGGGACGTGAAATCGGACCCCAGCATGCACCCGAGCCCCATGCGGCCCAATCAGAGTGCGGATAGAAGCCGGGCAGCGTGGATCGACCGACTCATCTTTGCAGGGAGAAAAAATGTCTTCTCTTATAAGGAACGAAGCTGAACAAAGAACGTTCCTCTTCGTTCCCCTCGAAAGTATGAAGTGGTATCGATCGCAGTCAAGGGTCAAGATGAACGTCCTTCGCCCTTGACAGCAATCGATACCAAAAGCTGTGACGTTCAATCCAGAACGGCCGCCACGTCGGCCTTGACTTTTATGACCTTCTCATAGATGCCGGTCACCCGCCCGCAATCCGCGAAAGCGATTCTAGACGGACCCGAAAAACCTGTCGGTGATCGTGTCGCCGATCGTGCGCTCCCTGAGAACTGCCTGCCAAGCCAACAAAGAGCGTCCAGGATACCGGACCGCTCTTTCCTTTTCAGCACCCTTCAGACTCCCATTGCTATACTTCCTCCGTCGAACCGGAAGCAGAGGAGTTGAAATTCATGCACCTCACTCGCGGGCGCCCGTCCCCGGTCAGTACGCCCTTCTGAACAGCGAGATCTCAATGCTCAACCAATCTCCGAAGGAGGACCCTGATGAAAAATCAACGACTGTTGCTTGCCTTCTCCCTTTTCAACTTTGGACTGGTCCTTCTTCTGCTTTTCCACCGGATCGCACCCGTTAGCGCGAATGGCCCGGCATCTTTCTTGCGCGCACGTGGCCTCGAAAATCGTCGATGAGCAGGGAAGAGTGCGGGCAGCAATCATGATCCAACCAGAAGGACCTGCCCGCAAGCCGGACGGCTCCGTCGTAAAGGGGAGCAGGATTTATCCGGAGACCGTTCTCTTCAGGCTGATCCGGCCCGATGGAAGGCCATCCGTAAAGATCTCCACCTCCCAGCAAGGCTCCGGCATCAGTCTCGGCGGAGCTCAGGACCCAACCTATATCGTCATGACAGCCGACGGCGGAGATCCGTCCCTGTCGCTTACCAACGGTAGCGGACACCTCCAGACCATTAAACCGTGAGATTCAGTGCAGACCGCCCGTTCAACAGCCTGAGACAGGATCGGGGTACGGATGGGTGATCGGCAATTCGGAACCAACCCAGAAATTGCCAGTTTCCGAGTAGGCGGTGATTCGACCGTGACTGCCCGAGCACGGACGTCTCTTGCTGCTTCCCGAGGGCTCAATCACTCATTTCTATATGAAACGCCAAAGGAGGAACAATAGAACTGCGCAGCAGTGGATCAGAAAACGTATAAGGCCGCCGGAGCGCCTGGTCGACGGTCCCAGATTCGAAAGAAACACCGCAACCTAAGACGCGGAATTGGGTCTCTATGAGGCACAGGTCGAAGCTGCGAAGAGCAGCCTTTCGCACCGGATCATATGGGCCGCAGATTTGCGGTGAAAAAGGATGGTTGTTATGAAGCGAACACTTTTTCTGGTATCCGCATTTGCGGTGACTCTGCTGGGCGCGAAGATTGCTGGGGCGCAGGAATACTACGGACCGCAACAGTATTACTACGAGCAGCAACAAGCGGAAAGAGCGTGGGAGCGTCAGGGTTACTACGCAGGGGTAAGGGGAGCCGATCGAGACTTCCAGAACCGGCGCAGGCCGGACGTGAACAATCGCCATGAATATCGAGATCCGCACCTTCCTCGCTGGGAAAGGCATGAATTTCGAGAAGGATTCCGGCGGGGCTACTACGAACGAGTGAAGCAGATCTACTATGGCTATGGCCAGCAGTGGCAATATGACGATGATGACTAGTACAGAGCTGATGTCAACGGCAAGGCAACCAATCCGGAAGTCCATCGCTTTCTTGGCAGTTCCGAGGGTGCGCGGCCCGCTCGACCCTAGCCAAAATTCGGTTAACTTCCGAGTTACGCATGGATCTTCGATCCACCCATATGCATGAAAATCGTTTCACGCCGCGACGTGTAGTATCGAGCCGGCGTGGACGGCGAAGGTCGCGGCTACTCTGGATTAGTTGAAGCCGTTTCCGAGTTTGGCCTGGGTTGCGTGTTTGGACCAATTTGTGTCGCGCCTTCAACCTGCGGGTTGCTGGTAGCACGTGACGGTGTCTGATTATCTCTGCGCACGCTTCCTGCCGTTTCCACGCCAGGAGGATGGCGATGGCCTACAAGGTCGCAGGAATCGACGTACACAAGAAGGTTGATCGCGTGCGGCTTCACGGTCAGATCGAGTGCCTGCTGGAAGAGATGCGCATCAAGCTGTCGGTCGTTGTTGCCGATCTGTTTGGTGCGAGCGGCCTTCGCATCCTGCATGCCATCGCAGAGGGACAGACCGATGCTGAGTGTCTGGCCAAGCTGGGCGATGAACGCCTGCGCTGTCCGAGAGAACGGCTAATCGAAGCAGTTACTGGCAGGTCTCATCCTACGCATCGCAAGATGCTGGCCTCTGCGAGGCTGCTCCGAATCGTCCCCTACCTCTTATACTGCGCTTCCGTAACGTGCTCCAGCCAGTCGACGACCTTGCCATCCTTTTTTTCCTGAATAGCTACGTGGGTCATGCCGGTGGTGGGAGTAGCTCCGTGCCAATGTTTTTCGTGTGGCGAAATCCAGACCACATCTCCGGGGTGTATCTCTTCGATCGCGCCACCTTCGCGTTGCACCCATCCGCACCCGGCACTGACGATGAGCGTCTGGCCGAGCGGATGAGTGTGCCAGGCGGTTCGCGCTCCAGGCTCAAACGTCACGTTGGCCCCGGAGACGAGCGCCGGGTCCGGAGCGGTGAACAGCGTATCGATGCGGACGTTTCCGGTGAACCACTCCGCAGGTCCCTTCGCGGAAGCTTGCGATCCAACTCGCTTGATTTCCATGTTGTGCTCCTTCGACCGTGTTTGATTCTGATCAACAGGTTTGTGCGTTTCCTGAGAAGCCAGCGACGATGCCAGGGCGCCAGCGGATGCGGCGATGCACGCCTTCATGACCGTTCTTCTGCACAGAAGCGTCTGCGCCTCTTGCCTGGACTCACTCACTTGGGTCTCCTTTCGCACAGCAGAAACCTCGGAAATTCTCAAGATTGTAACCTGCTTTCTTTTGAAACTGGCCGGATGGACCTGACCGTGTATTGGCCGGTCACTAGAGTACGCTTCACTTTCATGTGAATCTCATTCTGAACCGCGAACAGCAAGACGCGAAATGTGTTAGTTGCCCATCTCGCCAGGGCATCCGAAGCAGCTGTTGCGCATGTCACGCCTGCGTTCCTTCTGTTTGATTTCCCCCGTTGGAGCAGTCTGAATGCGTTGTCCCTTTCCGATAGTGAGAGACGCAAGGACCAGGAGAACCGCTCCTCCGATGAAGGTCGCGGCGATCGAGATGTGATCGAGAAGGAGTCCTCCGAATCCGCCGCCCAGCATGATGGCGAGTTGAATAGCACCCACCATCAGCCCGCCGCCACTCTCCGGCTCGTCGCCGATGCCTCTCGACAGCCACGTAGACCAGCACACGGGAATGGCGGAGTTCAAAGCACCCCAGACAAACATGAGGGTTGCGATGCCGGCCATGTGATGTCGAAGACCGAGCAGGCCGAGAGTGACGGCTCCGAGTGCAACCGGCAGCGCCGTAAGCAACGAGTACAGATGCCCGTTCACCAGATTGCTGGCACCATATGTGCCGACGAATCCGGCTACGCCCAATGCCAGCAACAGCAGCGATAGCTGGGTTACGCTTACGTGCGCGTAGGTTTCAAGGAAGGGGCGCAGATAGGTGAATGTCGCAAATGCACCCGCAAAGGTGAACATAACGCCCACCATGGCAAACGCCACATGACGTCTTCTCAGCAACAAGAAAAGCTTACTTACGGGATTAGCGGCCTGGGGAGGCATGACAGGAAGGCTGACCCACAGCCAGATGAGGTTTGCCACTACGATGGGCGTCATTGCCCAGAACACTCCGCGCCAGCCTATGATTCCGCCCACGTAGCTGCCGATGGGCGCTGCGAACGCAGTGGCGACTGCGTTCCCGGTATAGACCAGACCGAGAGCCTTGGGCACTGATTCGGCCTGAACTAGGCGCATGACGGTAGCAGTAGCCAGAGACCAAAAGCCTCCGATCACTATTCCGAGAAGCGCCCTGGCGACCATCAGCACCAGGAAGTTTGGCGCCATTGCAATTACAACGAGCGACAGCAGCATCACTGCTGTCAGTCCAAGCAGAACGTGGCGGCGATCGAAACGGGATGCGAGCGTGGCGATGAAGAAACTGGTGATGACGGCGAACAATCCAGAAATTGAAATCGCCTGGCCAGCCATTCCGTCGGTTGCGCGTAGGTCGTGCGCGATAGGAGTGAGCAGGCTGACTGGCATGAACTCAGATGCGATCAGAAGCGATACGCACAGCGCCATGGAGCCGACCGCGCTCCATCGTTCGCCCGAAACAGATTCAGGGGTTGGGGAAGGGTGATTCAACTGCATGATCGAAACTTGTCTCCTCTTCCTTGATAGCCGAATCGGCATGAATTTGCTTTCCTGATCCTGCCGTTTCTTTGCCTGATCCTGTCCGCAAGATGGAATTCTGGAAATTCCGGTTTCAATCCGAGCTAAGCTGATCCTGAGAGGAAGCGCGGTGAGGAAAACAACCGCAGGCCTGCAAACAAACAACATCACAGCCGTGGATATGAACGCTGCGCTTGCCTCGAGTATCTCGGCACATGCGACCCGTGCAGGGGAGACTCGCACCGTTGTGCCGGGACTTTCGCTGTTTCGCAATCCCGGCGCTACCGTGTGCAACATCACGTCCGTCGAACCGGGCATTACGTTCTTCGCGCAGGGCGAGAAGAAGATTTCAATTCGCGGAACTGACTACGTATGCGGCCCGGGCTCATTTCTGGTGGCGTCTGTTGAACTGCCCATCCGGAGCCAAATCACCAAGGCTTCTCAAGATGTGCCCCAGCTCGCGATTCGCTTGTTGCTGGACATGACGTCGGTACGCGAGGTCGCCAATCGGGAGGATCTGCCTGAAGTGCAGGGATCATCGGAGCGGCGCGGCCTGGCGCTTGGGCAGACGACGGCGGGTCTGCTTTCGGCGGCGCTGCGGCTGCTGGAGTTACTCGAAGCGCCAGAGGATATTCCATTCCTCAAACCCTTACTTGAGCGCGAACTCATTATCGCATCCTGCAGACGCCACAGGGGGAGCGCCTACGTCAGATCGTGACCGCAGGCAATCTCAGCCAACGGACCTCGAAGGCAGTTGCCTGGTTGAGTGCAAACTATTCCAAGCCCCTTCGCATGGAACAACTGGCCGAGATTGCTCACATGGGAGTTTCCACACTTCATCATCAGTTTCGTGCCCTGACAGGGATGAGCCCGCTGCAATTTCAGAAACAGGTTCGCTTGCGCATTGCACGAGAGCGCATGGTGAAGGACGGCCTCGATGCGACGAGCGCCGCCTATGAAGTGGGATACGAAAGCGTGAGTCAGTTCAACCGCGAATACAGCAGGTTCTTCGGCCAGCCTCCAATGCGTGACGTCAAGCCGCTACGCGCAAGCAATGTATTAACCTTCGACGTTGCTTAGACCCGAGCGGCGAGCACCGTTGCCCTGGATGTGGCAAAGAGCCGAATGCATTCACCACAGCAGGTGCTACGCAGGGATTGTCCATTTCCGTGGTTGCTGCACAACTCAGGACAAGAACCAAGGGTTGCCATAAGAAAGCATTCGAAGATGACTAAGCCATCCAGACACGTACGTCTTTCCCGCCGGACTGTTCTTGCCGGACGAGCAGCAAATCCTGCAACCCTCATAGGTTCTCCGGCTTGGCTGAGCACGCCAGGGATTGCGAGGCAACCATCAATGAGAGCAGCGCAATCACCAGCGAAACAGGGGCAACCAAGCTTGTCATTCTTGGTAGCGGTGCAGGGCCGAGTCCGAGGCTGCAAAGTATCGAGCGGAACTTACCATAATGGATCGTGCCGCGTTGAGCCGGACGGATTGAGTTGTTCGTTCCAAAGTGAGCGCGGAATCGAGGGAAATGATGCGCACCATGCTCCTGCTCTTCCGCGAGTGTGATCGTTGCTGCGAATATGTGTCAGAGTGCTGCTAAGTAGTTGAAGGGAGAGATTCCCTGGCATTAAGGGCGAACGTGGTTGAGCGAAATCCTTCCCATCGTTAATATTCGTACTTTCAGCGTCTTAGACATGATCTGTCTTCGAAACAATCGCGCTTTCTTCGAGCGGCATACGACTGGATTGTTTCTTAGTCTGCTTGACCACATACATCGCCGCGTCAGCAGCGCTCAATAGGCTTTCTCTGGTCGTACCGTCCGCAGGATAAATGGCAAGACCAACACTCGCGGAACCGTGTATGACGTATCCATCAAAGACAAAGGACGCCTCGAAGCTCCGTTCCAAACGTCGGGCGACTTCGTCGACTTGCCCGCGATTATGCACGCGCGAAACCAGCACGGCAAATTCGTCGCCGCCAAGTCGCGCTAACATGTCATCTTCGCGCAGTTGATGTTTCATTCGGGTAGCCGCTTCCTGCAGATAATAATCCCCAACGCGGTGGCCGTAAACGTCATTGACCTGCTTGAAGTCATTTAGGTCGATGTAGATCAACCCAAAGATGCTCGCATTCTCGCGGGCTCTATCAATTTGCTCCTCGAGATAGGTCTCCATGGAAAATCGGTTGTGAATGTCGGTAAGGAGATCGAACTTGGAGCGGTGTTGCAGATCCGAGAAGAGCCTGCGGCTCTCAATTGCCAGCGTTGCCATTGAAGCTGCCGTAGAGAGGCCCTCCGATTCGCTGGAAATCGGCTTAGTGCTCGGATGAAATGCGGCGTAGAGGAAGCCGAGCGGCGGACCGGACCGGGCAGGAATCTGCTCCGCCACTATCCGGAACGCCTCTTGCTTCGATGGGACCTTACCAAGTTGAGCTCCATCGGTTAATTGACACCAGCAGGGAGCACCGCGGAGTTTGAAAGAGGCTAATTCAGTTACGTGCTCGATAATTTCGGCGAGAGGGCAAGAACCATTGATATCCTCCATAATCTTGCTGCGCTGCCTCTCGATATAGGCTGAATCGGCATTCTGGAGACCTAGCTTACGCTCCACGATCCATTCCCTGGCGGCAGCCACAAGTAACAGCACCAGAAGAAGACAGACAAGCATTGTGAGGTTGTGATTATTCAGGAGGGGAGGCCCTGCGAGGACGAGAATATCATCGAAATTTCGAAGGAGGATGTCAAAGGGCACCTCTTCTCCAGGGTTGATTGCCTTAGTGTCCAGAATGCAAATTCCGGTGACACGCACTTTGGTGCCCGGAGCAATCTCGCGCATCGGGAGAGGAGCGGTGCCGCCGCGTGCGTGACGATAGATCGCATTGAAGAGTTTGCCATCGACGGTCAGAATGTACTCGTCCTGCGTTGCTTCCCGCACCTCTGTGACGATCCGACCTTCCGTTGACACGAGGTCGTATTGATGACCATCGGGTTGGTTGCTGCTCCAGAATGCCAGCTGTCTCCATGTTGCGGGTTGAGGAGCAATGGGAGATGCGATATGCACATCTTCGATTTCGCTGTCCGTCAGCATCAGCATTCGGTCATGTGCGTCAGGAAAACCGCTCGCCTCTGCGTAATTTCCGATTTGCAGCGGTTCACGGGTCTGGGTCGAGATCCAGAGACTCTTGGACCCATCCTGAAGGACCGCGGCGGACCCAGGCTGATAATAGGTGATGGTTCCGCGCACTTGGACCCGACGGGATTGATCGCGCACGTGATAGTTGGAAAGAATCTGATCCATTGGCGTGATCGGAAGTGACCCAAACCTGGTATTGACGCGCTTGAGAGCCTTGATGTCTGCGAGATCCGAGACATAAAGAACGACACCGGTTTGTTGCATCTTGTCGTCGAACTTTCCCGCCGCCACCCCGGTGATCTCGACTTCATCATCTAACAAATCTTTTAGCGCTCTTTCATTGTCACTATCAACGTTGGCTTCGATGTGAGCATCCTCGGTGACCAACTGCAGCCGAGTACTATGCCTTTGTGCTGCGACGTTCTCCACGAGGTCAGAAGCCCGAACTATCGCATGTACAGTAACTAGGCGAGCGTCGTACCGTGCGCGAATCAACTCGTCGAACGTGGCGGCTTGGGGATAGGGTAAGCTGCCGTGATGAAGCAGCTTAATGCTGCTGGCGATCACGAGGGGCCGAAAGCTTCCCTGAGTCTTGCCTTTGATGAAGATTCGGTCGCCGGGAAGCAGGGCTGCGGTTGTGGGCGGGCTTACGAAAAGTGCGTCGTCGCCGTCCTGAACGAAGAGCAAACTTTCGTACCCACGGGAATAGACGACAGTCGCTTCAAAGGCCGACGGAATCGCGCTGCTTGCTTCTGTATTCGTAAGTGAATGTATGGCATGGAGCGATGTAAGAGTGATCGGCTCCGATGCCCATATGGCAGAACGAAGACTGATCACAAGCGCTACAATGGGAACCAGCTTTTCCAGAAGAAACTTCCGAGAGAAGCAGCCGCGTGTGGTCGCGTTGACGATGTTGCTCATTTCACAATACTTCAGCATTTCGCTTGAGAGCAGCTTCTGAGTGACCCGAATCTGGAAAGTTGGGATAACATCTTAGAGCTGTCTGGTTCCGATTGCAGGGTCGTTGATTTTGGTCCGAGCCGACGATCTGAGACTCACCTGCCTGAACCACAAACGCTCATCCTCCAACATCATGAACTTCTCATTCTGTACGTCAAGCTCTTCAGGATTAGCTATCCCTCCTTTGAGGAAGGACCTGGGGAAGCCAGCTTGAACTGCTCATCGGGGTACTGTAGTGATTTGCATCACGTCTTGCCACAACCGTCGGCTCCCGAGTTTTGGTCACATCCCCGGTAGCAGGATCGGCTAAAGTTGCCGTAATGAAGCAAATCTATTTCGAACCACATTTTGGTGGGTATCAGAATGGCTCATGGATCGCAAACCTGATGTGATCTAGATCACGTCGGGTTTGCCACTTGTGTGCGATTTCTGGAAATCTCGTTATGTTGTCAGATGGAGGCAGGCAGGCTCTGCCTGACGCTGCGAACTGATATCTCTGACGGAAACTTTGGTCTCATTCGTCGAGATTGGGAAGTACGGGTGGAATGGTGCCAGGCTCGAAGAGGTCCAGCCAGATTCAACAGTTGACTCGACCGACAATACTAGTGCGCTCGATACATTCTGCAGGGATAGTCTTCGCCATTATGTCGGCATTTGAGGCCGTAAAGATGGCAGTCTTCCCCTCGATTCACATCTGGCCATCTCACGGAATCACGATTCTGTTTGCTTCAAGTTTGGCCGGGGTTGCAGTCCTTATCATGCTCGTCAAACAAGAGCAGATCAATCATCGCGCGGGATCAGTCGAAGCCCGGTACCGCCTGCTTTTTGAATGCAGCCCAACGGGCGCCTATCTGATCTCATCGGACGGCCGCGTTCTCGATTGCAATCTCTCATTTTGTCGGATTTTTGGATACTCGAAGCGCGAAGAGCTGATCGGCCGCTCGATTGATCGCCTTTTTCCGAGCGCTGCCGAGCATAGCTTCTATCTCTCGCTCCTTAAGGCAGGAGAGGCGCTCGAGAACGTCGAGCATTGCCTGCAAAGAAGAGATCAAACTCAGATTTGGGTCTTGCATTCTGCCGTCCGCGTCTCGCACGAAGACACCTCGGGAATGCCAGCGGTCCGCGGTACGATGATCGACATCACGGAGAAACGCCGAGCCGAATTCAAAGAACATCAGCTCGCCGCGATTGTGCGGTGCACCGATTATGCAGTGCTTGCCCTAAGCCCCGATGGAATCATCGAGACATGGAATGGTGGCGCGGAGCGAATTTTCGGATACTCCGCTCAAGAGGTGGTCGGCCGCTCGATTGGCATCATTGCCCCGCCGGACAGGTCGGGTGAATACCTGACAATTCTCGAAAAGGTGAGAAGTGGGACAGAGGTCGAGGTCGAAACCATTCGCAGACGTAAGGATGGCAAGTTGCTCGATCTCGCTCTGTCGGCGAATGCTATCCGTGATCGCAACGGCAATCAAATCGGGGTGGCCGCGATCTTACGCGACATTCGGGACCGCAAACGCGCGGAATCGGCGCTACTTCAATCGGCAGCACAATACCGCCTGCTCTTTGAGAAAAACCCAGTGCCAATGTGGGTCTTTGACCGTAACAATCTGCGCTTTCTGGCCGTAAATAAGGCAGCGATCCATCAGTATGGATTCACAGAGGGCCAGTTCCTAAACATGACGATCGCTGACATCCGACCTGAAGCAAGTGTGACGGCGCTGCTAAGGGCGCACGAAAAGAGGGCCACGGGCTTGCATCGGTCAGGCGAGTGGCAACATCGCACACACGACGGCAGGATCCTTGATGTCGAGATTGTGTCTCACACTCTTGAGTTCGAAGGACATGACGCGGAACTGGTCGCGGCTTACGACATAACCGAACGGAACAGAGCCGAAAAACAAATCCAGCTCCTCGCCTTTTCCGATCCACTCACTCAAATGCCGAACCGGACACTCCTTCGTGATCGGCTCGATAATGCTCTGGCAACAGCGCGGCGCAGAAATGAAAAGATCGCCCTTCTACATCTCGACTTGGATCACTTTAAAGCGGTTAATGACACCTTAGGTCATGCCACGGGCGATGCCCTGCTGAAAGAAGTGGCTGAACGGCTAAGGGCATGCGTGCGGGATCCTGACACTGTGGCCAGAACGGAGGGAGACGGATTCCTCATCATCCTAAACGGCATTGCAGACTTGCCCGATGCCGGGTCCGCAGCCCGGCGGATTAAGGAGGCAGTTGGAACATCGTGTGAACTCGATCGGCAGCGGATAGCAATCAGCTCGAGCATTGGAATCGCAGTTTCCCCGGATCACGGTTCCACCACCGATCTCCTGATCAAGAATGCCGAATCGGCGATGTATTCCGCCAAAGAGGAAGGACGAAATGCCATCCGCTTCTTCACTTCGGAGATCAACGGTAGAGCGCTCGAACTCTTTAGGCTCGAGAGGGAGATGCGCTCTGCTTTAGAGCAAAGCCAGTTCTTCCTTGTTTATCAACCGCAGATCGATATCGCCAGTAGTCGAATCGTTGGACTCGAGGCTCTCCTCCGCTGGCGTCACCCCGAGCTTGGTCTCGTGCCACCGGACAGGTTTATTCCGATGGCCGAGAGAAACGGTCTGATACATCCGATCGGCGAATGGGTCCTCCGAACCGCTTGCATCCAGATGTGTTCCTGGCAATCCCAGGGCCTCCCCATGGTTCCTGTCGCTGTCAATGTGTCGGCAGTTCAGTTCCGGGCAGATGGGTTCGGCGCACAAGTTTGCGAGATTCTTGCTGAGACGGGGCTGGCTCCAGACTTATTGGAACTGGAATTGACCGAGACCATGCTCTTCTCGAATGTCGCCGCGGTCCATGAATGCGTTCGAGATCTGCAGGCCGCAGGGATCAAAATTGCCATCGATGATTTTGGCACTGGATATTCTAGCCTCGGCTATCTTAAGCAGTTTCGGGTTAACAAACTGAAGATTGACCGTTCATTCATCCGAGATATCCCGGGTGACCACGACGATGAAGTCATCACCCAAGCGATTATCAGCATGGCCAGAAGCCTGAAGCTCACCGTGATCGCAGAAGGTGTGGAGACGGACGCACAGATGTCCTTCTTGAAGGATCATGGCTGTGACCAGATACAGGGCTATTGGTTCTCGCGGCCTACCTCTCCCGAAGAGATCGTAAGTAGGCTGAGATCCGAATATTTCGGCCATCGAGTTCGGTCCGCGACAGTTGCGGCCCTGCTTTGAGGGACGTGTTTCCGGATCAGGAAACGAACTGAGCCAGCTCCCTTCGCTAATCGGATTCCTAATTGGATTGCAACTGCTCTTCAGGTACGGTCCGTCTGTGGATATGCAATTGCTCAGGTAAATGCGAAACCTACTCGTGTGAAATATCAAGATGTGCCGTAGGTGCCCTAGCGGCACCGCCGTCACTTTGGCGGGCAGTGCTCTTCAGAAAGAATCCGGGTTCCAGGGTGAGTTGGCCCCTTGAGCACTGGCCGCCCTTTTACCAGGATTGAACGCTCCTCCTGATCACGCCGCAGATCGTGCGCGTTAATTTGGACCAGACCATGCGAGTCCTCGCCCAGCGGAAAGGCCGGAATTATCGCCTTCTCGTGTGGCCAGTTGGAGGCTTGACCGACGCTGGCTTCGGTCCAAGGACCTTTGCAGTGGAAGGCAAACCTAAATCTTCACGGACGACCCCTGACTCAAGCGCCTCAGACACTAAGACCGAATCACTCGGTTCAAGGACCATCGATGGTATTTCGGCCACCGGTACAAGGACGATGACCACCATTCCCGCAGGAACCATCGGCAACGGCAAGGATCTCGTTGTAACTCGCGAAAGTTGGTATTCAACCGGCCTCAAGTTGGTCATCCGAAGTGCGCAGAGCGATCCCCGCTTTGGTGAAGCCACCTATTCGCTCACGAATATCCAGCGGAACGGGCCCGATCCAGCTCTCTTCGAAGTACCTGCTGGATATACGATCGACAGACGCTCATGTAGTCCTGCATCAACCCTAAACGAAGGTGAATCTCGTTCAACGCAACGACCGTGAACGAGCCATCGCAGCCCGATTTCCTTATCAGGAAAATCGGGCTGCAAACATGGCTTAAGCTACTTTTCGTTTTTCCGGCTCTTCTCGTCCGATCTGCCCTGCAAGGACTTTCTGCACGAACCTGGCGATCGCATCGCCAACTTCTGTCGGAGAATCCTCCATTAGAAAATGCGCGCCCTTCACCGTGACCACTTGCTGGTTCGGCCAAGTACGACAGAATTCCCGTTGGCCTTTTATCAGGAATCCAGCAGGATCCGCATCGATAAACAATTTTGGTATGGGGCTCGTCGACAGCCAGCGGCCGTACGACTCAACGATCTCGACGACGTCCTCGGGTTGGCCCTCAATCGGCAGCTCTCGCGTCCAGGCAAGCATTGGCATCCTGGACGGCCCAGGGACTCTCCAATAACTGCGATACACGTCAATTGCCTCTTCGGGCACACCCCGCAAGGGCAGAATATATTCAACGAACAGATTCTTGTCGAGAATCATTTCTTCGCCCGCAGGTGAGCGTTGCGCCTGGAAGAAAGCCTTGGTATTGTCAGGCCAATCATCCCATGAATAGAAGGGCCGGACGATGCTTTCCATATAAACCAGAGCTTTGATTTTGCCGGCGTGCCGCTGTGCCCAGTTGAAACCGAGCGCCGATCCCCAGTCATGGAGAACAAGGATCACATTGTCTTTGACCCCAACCTCATCCAGCCACGCGTCCAGGTAACGCTGGTGATCTCGCAGCCGGTAAGATCCGTTCGGCGCAGCAGCCGAATAGCCCATGCCAACGTAATCGGGAGCCAGACAGCGCCCCAAAGGAAGCAGGCGTGGGATGATGTTGCGCCAGAGATAAGAAGGCGTGGGAACACCATGCAGGAATACAATGGGATCTCCATTTCCCACATCGACGTACGCCATTTGGCTGTCAAGCACGGGCACGTATTTCCGATAAGAGAGGTCTTCGGTTGAGATGCTGTGATTTACCATTGCCAATCTCCTTCTGCAAAAAGATGCTTCCGACCGGTATTAGATGCTCACTATTCAACGTCTTCGTCTCCTTTCGAGGGCGCTCTCCGCGTAATTCTGCGTATCTCGGCATCGCAATGTGCTCGAAGATAGGCATCTGAAGTTCTCGCAAACAGCCCCTAAGGGGTATTGTTCCGAGAGATGACAAACTTCCAACTTTGATTTTGTTTTTTGCGAGCAGATGAAGAAGGTTGGTGGGAGTGAGCGCTAACTGGACCCGCACCACGTGCTGGCAGCGTAAAGCTGCCTTGCCGTGACTAGAATGCTGATCCGGCATCACCTCCAGTTGGTCAGCAGGAAACGGCGTTTGTCGCGGCTGAAATGCTGATCGGATATCAGCTGTATCATCCTTACGAGGTTAGGAGGCGGCGGGGGCGTCGAAACTCAGAATTATCGAACGTCAAATTCAGTGTCGAGACTTGCTGGTTTTCGGATCCTCAATGAACTCAAGTCGGGGAAGTAGCCCCTTCTCGGCACGTTCAGATTCCAGTCTTTTCACCTCAAGGTAGACATCCTCGGGATCACGAAGCTTTGCCTCTTCGCTCCTGCGAAGTTGTTCGAAGAGCCACGCCTCGGTGATTTCGACTCCGTTCATGAACGATACGATGTCTTGGCTCGCTCCGGCCCTTACGGACTGAATCAGCGATTGATAGTAGGCCAGGGACTCGTGTTCCACTCCGAATCGAGTGGATGCCTCATCCAGAAGATCAACCAGCTTCTGCGCGCAGACATTGATCCGGTAGAGGCATTCGTAGGCAGGGAACCGCAGCGGAGGATCGCCTTCTCCGGCGTGGGCCATCGCTGTATGCCAATGACGTTCCCGTTCATCCGATTCCCCATGCTCGCGGAAAAGTTCTAAAAAGAAAGGATTTGTTTCGTACCCGGTTGCGCGATTATTTTTAGATACAGCCATATCCTCGCCCTTTCATGAGAAGGTGAAGTGTGGTCAGGGCCATGCAGGTGCTCCAACACCGGTGTGGCCCGCTCAGGGGCGAGACTGCTCCTTACTAAATGAAGCAGCCAGATGTGAGAAAGGTACAGAATTAGATTGACATTGTCAACCGATCTCGACTCTGTACTCTGGATCTCTCAGTCTGAAGCCGCACGTATGCGTTCAGTGTCTCGTCAGGCAATTGCCGCGCTGGTAAAGAAGGGGCGCTTCAGAACCTTAAAAATAGGCGGAAAGGTTCTGGTGCATCGGGAAGATGTGGAGGCGTTTGTGCCAAAAGTACCAGGACCCGAGCCAAAGGCTGGCCGCTCGCGCAAGAAGACCGTACCGAAGAAGGCGTCCAGGCGCGCTAAAACGAAGAAGTAGCCATCCCTTATCTCAGAGACCCGCCACGCATATCTCACGCGACCTTCGCGTGAACCCGCGTCGGCCATCGTGATCCGCAGGGCAGGGAACTCAGGGCCCGCGAAGCTTGTTCTCCCCAGCCCTGAGGTCGACCTCCGGCACACATCCGGCACACAGGACCCGATGAGAAATGAGAATTTCTGGGATATTTTCGAGGAATGCAATTGATTAACGCAAATCAGTGTCCTTTTCTGCCTTGTTCACTGATCCCTGAGGACATGAGATTCTCTGCGATCAGCATGAACTTGGCTTCATCGCCGCTGGAGTGCTAATCCTGCAGCAGCCACACCGCGACTTTAGATGCAGAGGCTGTGGGGTCGTGCGTTCGTGGTGTCTCGAGCAAGCTACTGCTGATCTCATCAGGCGCCGACGCTTGTCAAAGGTCAATATAGCGGGGCAGAGGGCTTGTACTGGGAGCGGACGTCGAGGCGTTTTCCACAAGAGACGCCCTTCCTGGAAAGATGTCCTCCTCGAAGAAGGTCCCCGCTTCGATCTTCCCATTCCGCGGCGCGAGCCGTTGAAAGCGAGTAAGCCTCCGGCATTCGAGTAACGCGAATTGACAGGCTATCTCACCGATACCAGCGTGATCTCCGAGGCGCGAGCAAAGGTTGCGGGAACTCCATACGCGGACAATCCCCTCTAGCGTCTTCGCGTAACGACCGCTAAGGACCGCGTCGCGCAAGGCTTGAGCCACGCGTAAGCGCCATAGGTCCATTGCTTCTTTCGGGAACGGCTAAGACGGACTTCCGGTAGGGTCATCGGCACGGATGGGGCCGAAGAGGTTTTCGATGTGAATGCCGGGATTGAACGACGCGCGTAGAGACCTCCAGCCGGTAATGGACCGCTCGCGCCAATCACTCCCTCTGGGGAGGTTTCATCGTGATCCGCAGAGCAGGGAAGTCTCATGGTCCAGGAAGAACATTCTCCCGGCTGTCACGAAGGCCAGAGAAGATCCGGAAAAGCCCGCCCGCTTGCAGCTTTTGTCCTGGAACCTACGCGGCCGCTATTGAAGAGACGAGCAAGAGAAGCCGCGCAAAAGCCGTCGGCCGTGGAGCGAGAACATGCGGCTGGTTTTGGTTAACGCGAACTTGTGCGGTGCTGGAAAGGATCGAAGACAGCGACGGAGAAATGCGCAAAATCCCGCTCGTTGCGGGTCGCCACGGTGAGGCCATGCACTCGTGCTGTGGCGGCGATCATAGCATCTTCGGAAAGAACCGAAGAGTGGCCGTGGATCAATCTTGCATATTCGCGAAAACAGGGAGCGTCCATGGCGAGGACTTGAGAGGCTCGTTCCAGATTCCCGGCCCATACCTCGATCTCATTAGCCTTCGCGGGATCCTGGCGTCGGGTGATCTCGATGCCTTTCTGGATCTCTCCGAAGGTGACCGCGGAGAAGAAACCCTGGCCGACCTCGAGGCTCTCAAGCCAGGCCAGTACGCCCGCGTGCGGCTTTCTCTTGCGCACCTCGGAGATCACGTTGGTATCGATGAGATAGCCTGTCAATTCGCGTTACTCGAATACCGTGGGTTTGCGCGCCCTCACCGGCCCACGCTGCGGGATGCGGAGATCGAAGCGCGGACCCTCACCGAGGAGGACATCTTTCCAAGAGAGGCGCCTCTTGTTGTTGACTTTCTGCCACTCTTCGAGCGAGACCACGACGGCGGTATCAATACCTCGACGTGTCACAATCTGTGGCCCTTTTTGGAGCGAATCCTCGATCAGTTCGCTAAAACGCGCTTTGGCGTCTTGTAACTGCCACTTCATCTTCTGAAAACCCCACGGATCTAGAATACAACTAGTCAGGTAACTAGTCACATCTTCTGAAGTGTACCTGCATGGGCTTCGAGCTTCCCGTCCACTACGTCCATGACGGAGCGCGCACAGTACAATCTGACGGATCTGAAAATCAGGTGCTTTTTTGCGCGGCTTGCTGGATTCTTCGGCCTGCTGGCGGTGATGCTCGTTGTCACCGGCCTTTATGGCACGCTGGCGTACCGCGTGAACATGCGCACGGCCTAGATCGGGGTGCGCATGGAGATGGGCGCGCGCCGCAGCCAAGTGGTTTGGATGATCCTGCAGGACATCCTGATGTTCACTGCAGCCCGGATGGCAATCGGAATCCCCCTTCGCAATGGTGGTGGGACACTCGTTGTCTTCATCTCTTTATGGCGAAGGCATTGGATGACGTGAACTATCTGCTCGCGGTGATTGGAGTGACGAGGGGTTGCTCTGGCGGTAGAAGCATTGACCGCGACCCGGACCGAATGATGAACCCAACGGTCTCGATGTATGGGTTGATCCCATTCAACGGTCTCTTTTCTCCGAAGGTCAATGGACGACATCTAGCGAGTACAGTGTGTCACTTCAAGATACGCGCTGGAAATAGTACCTTCGCGGTTGTCAGATGCTGGCTGGAGTTGCTTTCGACCCACACAAAACTCTATTTTTGCGCCTTCTGCTTAGCCCAGCGCCTGCGCTGTGCTTCTGCAATCCTGGCACAGGCCTCTGCGCTCATCTTCCTTTTGCGTTTCTTGGTAGCAGGTTTGGTTGCAGAGTCTGCATGCAGCCCGCTAGTTGCGCGGACAGAGGAGAGCAGGTTACGGGTTCGTCGCAGTCGATTGATTTCAGCGTCTATTTCGGCAAGGTTGTTTCGATGCTCATGAAGTGATCTTAAACATTAGAAGATGGGCCGGTACGTTTGCTTCCCGCGGCCATCAATCCCGGTTTATGACCCGATTCCTCATCTCGTCGAAGCTGACTTCCTGAAGATGGTATAAAGCCCTTCCTTACCCAGGCCGCGAGACCGTTCCTGTCGCCCTGGGGACAGATCGCGATCTCCTGTCATCTACTCCGGCGTCAACGGCAATCTGGTGTAGTCGTTCCTTTCATAATCGATGCCCTCGTAGAACAGCACTGAACGCAATGAAAACGACGGCACTTCCGATGCTGCCATCAAAAGTATTATGGGAGTCAAAATTGGACCCATCGATCACTGGCAAAATATTTACATGGCGGATTGCTCTTTCTCCATTTGCCGTGCAACAATCGGTTCCTTCCCCAACGGCAAACCGCTCAGAGCATGTTTTCTAGCAGTCCTATGCGGCCAGAGCTTTCGTTTATCTACGACCCAGAAATGCGACCCGTCTCTGCAAGGTGTTCGCTATGTGGCCAGTTGATCCAACCTCCCCCCTCGACGGTGCTTGACGCGGCCGATATGGTCGTGTGGCTGTCTCAGCAATTCATCGAACACAAGCGCCTCAGGCATCCCACGCCTCCTGCGGCCGGCAAGGCCTCGTAAACACCAAACGATGTGAAACTCCACGATGCGGAGTATGCTCGGTGGGTAGGTCGGACTGAAATGCTCAGGGGGTGGCAACCGGAGGACGTGCTGGTTCCGCCGTCCCTTAGCGGAGCTCCACTGCAGCCAGTCGTTCCCCAAAAAAGCGAGCGTAGGCAGTTCAGGCGAGAACGTCAGCAGGTTGCTAGTAAAACCACGCATGCGAGAACAACTCAGATAGAATGTCACTATGGAGTTTGTCTCCAATCTGGTCTGGCTATTCGCCGCGTTGTCGTTGCTCTGCGTCACCTATCGTGAGGTCCGCGCTGGGTCGGTGCGAGTATCGATGTCGTCTGCGCTGATGCTTGCGCTTGTATTGTGCATGATCCTACTCCCGGCAATCTCCCTCAGCGATGATATTTTAGCGATACGCCAGGCCGCCTCGCCTGAGTCCGAGCAATCTTGGAAACTGGCGTCTCATGACGCAACTACAGGAATGGATACGTTGATCGCATTCGCTGCGTATTTGCTGCTGCTCCTCGCCTTGCAGCAAAAAACGAGCGAAGTGACTCCACGCACCTGCGCGCTTCGGCCAATCGCAGCGATACTTGCACGCTCTCGGCGGCTCCGCCCTCCACCAGCGTTCGCCTGATCCTCCAGCGCCTCTCAAATCAACGTTAGTTGCTATGCCCTCTTCCTGAGGGCACGGACGCGAGGTGCGCGAAACAAATGCGCAGACTGCTGCTTTCCATTCCTTTTGCAGAACCTTCCGGTGGCAATGTCTCCCCTCGATCGGCAATCCAAGTTACCCTCGCGTGGGTGACACTAACCCTCCCAGCGAACGTGACCCGGAGACGATTTCTCTTATGAATAACTCTGGATTTCCTGACACTCTCGGTATTCTAGGCTTGACTTCCGCAGTTTTCGGGATCGCGGTATTTCGTGCAGAAACAATTCTCCGTTTGTTGTGTCTGATCCTTGGGGCGCTATGCCTCTCAATCTTTTTCAGAACTCGTGTTCAATGGCCCAGTTGGGTACGGTGGCTACTCTTTTTGACGGCTGACTCGTTTTTTGCATATGTCGCAGCGTCTATCGTCCGCACGGCCACTCGGTAGCGGTACCGATTTTTGACTCAGTTTATCGTGGATTGGTCAGCGGGTGAAGGTGCCGGAAAGTTGCTAGGAAGAGTCGCTTGTAGAAGTACGACACGTTGTGAAAGCATGGAGATTCCCACCCGGTGCACTTCGGTCTAGTGGCTGCACATCGATGTGCAGCAAGAAGAGCGGCATGAAAATGCGACAGGGCCGAGTTCTGATCGGAGCTTGCGGAGGGCCTCGTCTGCTATCCGGCGCTGTGCCTCCTTGCGCTGCAGAGCTTCTTCGGCTGCCCCAGGTCGTCGATGTCGGTGGTTGTGCCCACAAATCTGAGAACTCGTCCTTCTGAATCGCGTAAGGCAAACGGCCTGCTGGAGATGCCGTCGGTAGGTCTTGTCATGCGCGCGAAGAGAACGGGTCTCGATGACAAAGCCCCGTCCCGAGCGGACTCCGTCCCAAAGCGCCTCGATGCTTCTTCGCGGTCATCGGGATGGACAACAATCATCCAAGGTTCAGGACGCGATCGCACAAAGTTGAGAGTCTGACCGGAAAACTCGAGCCAGACTTGATTCACGAAATCCGGTGTTCCATCCGGCTTAAGGGTCCAGGCAGAGACAGGAAGGTGCTGTAACAGGTCAGCCTGGAGCCTCCGCTCCTCGTTGACTCTGGCGTACTTTCTCGTTCGCTCATCGACTCGTCTATCGATTTCAGCTCCCCGAAGTTTGTTCCGTGACCAAAGTGCTGAGTTGTGCCTACGTGCTAGTGCGAGAGAGGGCCATCGGTCATTCCGGCTCGTCCAATTTCAACCAAGGAGCTGGTTATGTCCGAGTTGTCGGTGTTCCACTCGGAACACGAAAATTAGGTGCCTCTGCTAGCCTTTTTGCTGGTGCGCGATGCGAATTGCATTTCTCCTCCTGATTGTCACAGCCCGCGTCCTCGCAGGCCAACCAAGTGAAAACGTGAGCGGCAGTATCTGCGGTTTGGTTCTCGATGGAGAGCGGCAAACCGGCCTCGCATGTGCGTGTCTCCGCAATGTTACATTCGCCTGGCGGGCATAGCGGCGGCGTTCCCTCTCGATCACTGACGAAGCAGGTCGCTATTGCATTCACGACCTCACACTCGGCAAACTGTCGCACCGTTGTTGCTCATTGGTAGGGGCCAACCTGCTGAAGCGGTTTCGGCTCCGGGCAAGGCCGAAACCCGCTCGAGCAACTGCTCGTAGAACCGGTAGGGCAGATCGTGGTCAACTGGGTTGAAGGGCACTCCTGCACGGCAGGTGAGAAGATGTTTCGGATCTAACACCGGATCAACACTCAGAATATGTAGGAAGCTCCGCATTAATAAGCCCGCACCGATCAAGAGCACCTTGCCAATCGAAGTTTGCGTCACGACCAGGCCATTGTGCAGGCGCTGCTGTGCATTTCCGCCGGCCACATTTCTCGAACTTCCGCGAAGTGCGGAGGCGGGCGCCGAACGCGACAGGCGCAAGGTCGGAAAGGCTCCAAAAAGAATCCCGGTCAACAGCGATGCGAATCGATAGGGCATTACTTGCTTGCGGGGTTTACCGCTGATTGAGAGCAACCTCATCCCGGACGGGACGATTCTCAGCGAGTGATTCGGCGATTTGTCGTCAGATCACACGTCCAGCCTTGGCGCTGGAATGAATAATTGATCGCACTGTAACGGCGCGATCTGACCACGGAAGCAACTAAGAAATCCCACCTTCCCATCTACATCAGCACCGGGCAGTTCCTGGGTGTACTGGCCACGACCTCCCTTCTTCTGCTGCCTGGCCTGGAGTTCAATCATGAGATTTACGAAGTCCCAAGGACTTACTGTCCTTGCCGTGCTCGCAGTGGCTCCGTTCGCCTCTGCACAGACCTTCAACGATCTTTACAACTTCATGGGCAGTCAGGACGGCCGCCATCCGCGATCGGCGCCGATTCTTGATAGGGACGGCAATCTTTACGGCACCACGTATGCGGGCGGAAACTTTGACTCCAATGGCATCTGTAACTATGCCGGGTGCGGGGTCGTTTACAAAATCGATACAGCGGGGAATGAAACTCCGCTCTACTCGTTCAACGGACAGCCCGACGGGGCAGGGCTTGTTGGAGGCGTAGTGAGTGACTCAAGCGGCAACTTATACGGCACAACTGCCTATGGCGGCACGAATGGTTACGGCACTGTGTTCGTGATCGGACCGGCGGGCGGGGAGAAAATTCTGCAGTCGTTCACCGGAGGCGCTGACGGGGGAGTGCCGAACGGCGGCCTGGTCATCGACAAGAAGGGCAACCTGTATGGAACCACATACGTGGGCGGCTCAGCAGGACTGGGCACAGTGTTCCAAGTCAGTTCCACCGGCGCATTCTCGAGTCTCTACAGCTTTGTTGACAGCGCTCACGGAAGCCACCCGAACGCCACGCTCACACTTGGACCGGACGGCAATCTTTACGGAACCACGCAATACGGGGGAGCTGCGAATCGAGGCGCCGTGTTCGAGCTCGACCTGGGCAGCGGCACGGAGAGTGTTCTCTACAGCTTCGCGGGCATGCCCGATGGAGCTTATCCCCAAGGCCAGCTCGTCTTCAGCGGGAAGGACATCTACGGTACGACTGCGGAGGGCGGATTGTCGAACAATGGCACTGTCTTCCGGCTGAGCTCAGCAAGTGCGGAGGCCGTGCTCCATAGCTTTGGCGGAAATCCGGATGGCTCTTATCCAACGGGAGGGGTGCTTCTTGACAAGGCCGGCAATATTTACGGCACAACTCTCCACGGGGGGAGCAATGGTGTGCCGGGCTCCGGCGTCGTGTACAAAATCGACACCTCTGGAAACGAGACGCTGTTGTATTCCTTCCAGGGCTCGTTCGATGGGCAAGGACCCGCTTCTTCCCTGGTCCTGAATCCGGCTGCTACTGCGCTCTACGGCACCACCGTCCAAGGTGGTTTTGACTGCTGCGGCGTGGTCTATTCCGTCACACTTCCCTGACGAGCCATTGGAGACTCTGATGCGAATCGATCGTATTCTTCCGCTATCGTTACTGGCTGGCTGCTTAACACTGGCGTCGGCCCAGACCTTCACACTCGTTCACGTATTTCACGGCGTTGACGGCGCGACGCCGGGTGGACAACTGACCCAGGACTCCAACGGGAATCTTTGGGGCACCACCATGTTCGGAGGCTCGGTCGGGCTGGGCACGGTGTACAAGATTCAACCGGCGGGCAGTAAGGAGTTTGTCCTGCACAGCTTTGCCGGAAACGCCGATGGGGAGAACCCCAACAGCGGCGTTGTGCTGAATTCCGATGGCAGTGTCTACGGCACCGCGCAGGGGGACTTTTCCAACAGCTTCGGCAACATCTTCAAAGTTGCGCCGAAGGGCGCTTACAACGTTGTCTATAACTTCGAGGGAGGCTCCAGCGCCGCGCAACCTGGGCAGCTTATTCCTTCCGGCAGCACGTACTATGGTCTCGCCACAAGCGGCGGCGCGCCTTTCAACAGCGGCGTGGTATTCCAGGTGAGTGCAGGCGCCGAGACGGACCTGTACAAATTCGTGGGCGGCGCGGACGGTGCTCAGTCCTCTTCGTTCGTGCGCGACAGCAGCGGTAACCTCTACGGCGCCGCCGGCGGGGGCAACATGACTTGCACGGTGAACGGCGGGTGCGGCGTGCTATACAAGATCGACGCTAAAGGTACCTACTCGGTCATCCACGTATTCGTCGGTCCGGATGGCTCAGGGCCTTCACTGCACGCGATTGATGCCGCCGGAAACCTTTATGGCACCACGGGGAGCGGCGGCGCACATAATCAGGGAACCGTCTTCGAACTGACCAGTTCCGGCGAGTACAAGGTGCTGTATTCGTTCACAGGTGGCAGCGATGGTGGAGCGCCCGGCGCTGGCGTGACCCGCGACGCCTCCGGCAACTTGTATGGCACGGCTTCAAGCGGTGGGACCGCGACAAGCCAGTGCTACAACCAGGGCTGCGGTGTTGTATTTTCGCTCTCGCCTACCGCCGCAGGAACGTGGCAGGAGAGGGTATTGCACAGCTTCAACGGGAATGACGGTTATCAGCCGTTATCGTCGCTGCTGCTCGATCCGAGCCAACCGGCGTTATACGGAACGACGGGCGTGGGAGGCGACTTCAATTGCACCACCATCGCCGGCGGCAGCAGCTGCGGAGTCGTTTTCAAGATCACCCGATGAACACTCGAGAGCGGAACTGAATCCGGGGTTCCCCCGGCAACATTCCTGCTATGCAACCGCGCCCCAGCGTCAATGACATGTCGCTGGGGCCTGGTGCCTGCCTCGCAGCCGTTCCTAGGTGGCCTTTTCCGGCAGCTTCGGCTTTCAGGTTTTCAACTGACGCTTTCAGGGAAAAGTTGCAGATGACGCAATTGGCCTCGCTAGTCGGCTGCGGATACGTGATCGCGCGAGGCCTCAACAATATGCACGATGGTCGGAAAAGGCGGAAGTGAGAGTGGCGACCCCTTCAGCCTTGATCGGTGACGCGGACGGTATGTCCCCTTCTCGACCGTCTTCCGCTTACGACTTCGTCGTTACTCTCCAAGGGGCAGTGACACCTACATGCGCAGTCATGCTGCCTTTCATTCCACTCTTGCCTGTATGCGATGCCGTCGCACTCTTCATCGGGTACGCCAAAGAGCATATGACTCCTTAGATCAGAGCGCGTAGCATGAAGCATGAGAGAGGGCGGGGCGACCCCCTTTTCTCAATTCGGCCATTTCATGGCCACTGGAGTTTAGTGCATAGTGAACTTACGCGAATTATGTCGCAATTGGCCAGCGTGGGCATTCGGGTGGACGTTCTTCAGCCAAATTCTGATACTGAGGTTTTCGTCGCGGAGCTTCCCAACGGCAAACAGTACTTGCTATTGAGATCTGGACTCTTGAGATTAAGGGATGAGGACAGCTTGTCTATCGAGGGAATCGAGCGCCTTGGAGTTACGCGATAGCCGAACCGACCCAATCAGTTTTCATTGGTTCAACAAATTTGTGTGTGCCTGGCGTGTGGAGATTGGGCGAAAGTGGCTTCCATAGAAGCCAGTAACTTGCGTCAGGTCAATACCGCCGATCGGTTCAACCCCCGTCCCTGGCCAAATTGGAACGCCGTCTTCGGCGGAAAAACCCTCCAGCATCTCGCGCTCGGTCTCCATCCCGTCAGCACTGTTTCCATGACTATGAAGATTAACAGACAGAGTCCATCTCCATCCCACCAAAGAAGCTTCACGATGTCGCCGCGTCTTCCACGAACACAAAGACATGTCCGGAGAAGGGCTGTTCATGAAGGACGTTCTGAACCGGCGCGCTCAGCCCATCGAAACCGCGACGCAGATCCGTCATTCCGGCTGCAATCCAGACCTTGGTCCCGACCGGAAGCTGGATCACTGGCCAAGGGTCTCCAGAATCGAACGCAACAGAACCGCATCAGCTCCGCGTTCCACCCTGATCACTGCTCGGCCAGGTAGCTCGATGTGAATCGCACCGCCACTAGACGGTGCAACTACTTCTGACGCTCGCTTCTCATCTTCCGAGTTGGCCACAGTAACCGGAATCAGCGCTACGCCCGGCTCGCTCAGTTCTCCGCGCTCGAAGGCTCGGCGCCATGTGAACACCTGGTTCGCGTTCACGCCGTTCGCTCGCGCTACTTCAGCCACGCTGACGCCAGGCTGCAATGACTCCCGTACGATCTTCAGCTTCTCTGAAATCGGGCCAACGACGAACACGACGCGCACTCACTTCCAAACGATCGGCCATGTGCCGATCTTCACGCGCAACGCACTCCGTCGCCAGAAGGGGAAGGACGGACGCTTACCTCCGATCAACGCCATTGAGAAGATATACCGCGAGTATGCCAGTTCTTCTCTACGCCTATAAATTTGGTTTTCCTTCCGCTGTCGTCTCCCACCAGCGAACCTGCCAAATGTTAGAATGCTTCTTGCGAACTCTTCGTATCACGCTTCCGTTTTGCATGCTCACCTCCGCCCCGCGGATGCAGGAGGTCCAATCTTCTAGGAAGAACTGTGGGGAAGGGAATCAGAACGGATGGTCACTAGGTTGCTGCTTTGCGGCGACAGTGAAGTCGTTCGGCCGATTTGGGCCATAGCGACTCTTCAGTACCTATTTCGAAACGCGGCAAGAAGTTGCCAACTTCCGAATTATGCTTGGGCCCCCGGTGCACCCAAATGGATGAACGTCTGCCACTTCGACGGCGACTTTCGACGGAGTCGCCGGTTTACCCCCAAGACTTGTGCACATTTCAGGAAACTTCGAAGTCAGTCACTGCGAAGGACATAGTTCGGGCATGCGGAAGAGGCACTCCCAATGTCTACTGTCGTTGCGGTGGTGTTCTTGGTTGTAGTACAACGCGAGCGGACTCTTGATTAATTCCGAGATAATTCCCACAACGCTGCACTCGGGGAGTATGGTTAACTTCTGGCCCCGCGACAGGAAACGCCGTTCCCACCTACCTGTCGGTTTTTCCCCGAGACCTTTGAAAGAAGACAAGAATGAGAATCTCCCGACTGATCCTTTGCGCGGTGATCGCCGCGTCTGCAGTGACTCTCTGCGCCCAAGAGGCTGCCACCGGCTTCCACCGAGTGGCCTGCGTCAAGCTCAAGTCCGGGATGGCGCACGAATTCACGGAGTGGGCCGCGGGCGATATGCACAAGTACGCGCAGTCCCGTGCGAACAGCGGCGCCGTCTCCAAATGGTATCTGCTCAGTTCCGTCATTCCTCAGGGCGAGTCCGCGCAATGCGACTACATCATGGTCAGCATCTATTCCGGACTTCCAAGCCCGCCCATGGAGCGAGACGACCTCGTTGCCGCCCTCAAGCAGGCAGGCATCTCCGCCACCGCCCAGGAATTCGTTGAGAAGCGCAACTCCATGGTTACCCTCATCTCCAACGACATGTTCCGTACCATCGCAGCCGTTGGCTCACCCAAAAAAGGCGACTACTTCATCGTCAACTACATGAAAGTGACGAACATGGACGACTACTTGGCCTACGAGAAAAAGGTCTGGGTGCCGTTTGCAGAAGGGTTGGCAAAGGATGGCTCTAGAACCGGCTGGTCGCTCAACGAGCGGGTATTCCCCTCCGGTGCAAATACGCCCTTCCAAGCCGTAACGGTCGACATCGTCCCAAGCTGGAAAGAGATATTCCAGCCCTCCGGTGATTTTGCCAACTCGTTCAGAAAGACCCACCCCGACATGGAACTCGGCACCACCTTCGAGCAGTATGAAAAGCTGCGGACAATCATCTCCACAAACGTCTTTCACTTGGATGACGAAGTATCGGCAGCAAAGTAATCCGGTCCAATTGCTGGCATTTGACTTGATTGGCACGGGCCTACATGGGCCCAAGTGGCACCAGTCGTACCTATACATCCGACACGGCTTTCCGGAAGAGAATGTCAAACTTGAAGAGCTGATCGGTGAGATCAGAGCGCGAGACCCCGAGCCTAGAAGCATCGTACTCCAGTTCGCGTGATCGAAAGCCGATCGGCAGGTGTGAGGCAGACCCGATGTCGCTGTTTGCGTGGCCTCAGCTTCATAGGGAGCTTTCAAGCTGTGCTCGATTGAAGCTACCCCAACAGTGGTCCCGATCTTTCTATGACGTATAGTTGCGCTGTCGCTCTATCCAGCGGCATCATTGAGCTTCGGGTTGTTTATAGCCAGAGCGTCTGGGCTTGGTCAATCATCAGTGCTGAGGCCCAGATTTTGGACAGAGGAGTCGGAACCTCAAAAGAGGCAGCCCAACTCTCGAGTCAGTGCGCGTTTGAAGAGCGCCTTAGATGGGCTGGTATGAACCACCAGGCCCCCAAGCGGTACGAATGGAAACGAGCATTCGAGCGAGACTGACCCGCCTCCCGGGCTCTCCCGAAGAGAAGATCAATGCCTACTCGGAGGTTGCCGCATTTTGGGTTGTGCTTCGAACCTCTTCGGCAGCCTTTTCCGATGTCGCGCAATTATCGAATTCTTTATTGGACATTTTCGAACAGGTCAGTGAGGCTCGCTCGCTCAGTCCGCTCAATTGATTTGCTGCAATGACTGGATCGCAGCGACTTTGTTGACCCGACAATCCTGCTGCCGAGCACGCAGACTGGACCTGTGCAATCTTGTCGGAAGGATCTAGGGGCCGCACTCCGCCTCGGCCAGCGCATATACGTGAGTAAATTCTGCGCCGAAGAAGAAGATTTGAGCTGAGTAGTAGATCCAAATCACCATCACTACTAGTGAACCCGCCGCTCCGAAAGCGAAGCCCGGAGCCGCCTGTCCCAGGTAGAGTCCGAGAAGGGACTTGCCTATCGTAAACAGCAAGGCCGTAAACAGAGCTCCGATTCGAACTTCCTTCCACTTTATCGTTGCCTCGGGCACGTACTTCAAGATCAATCCAAAGAGCACTGCAATGGCCAGAAACGAGATAAGAAAGTCGATCATCGTCATGAGGAGATGTGGCAACGGCATCATGTGACGCAGGAATGTTGTGAGAGCAGCAAGCGCAGTGCTGACCAACAAAGAAATGATGAGCAGGAACCCGACACTGAAGACCATTCCAATAGAGAAGACACGCTTGCGGAGAATGCCTAATACCCCTAAGCTGTCTTGGGACTTTGTCTCCCAGATTGTATTCAACGCCGAACGCAATTCCCCGAACACTCCAGAGGCTCCGAATAGCAGAATGGCAAATCCAGCGATAGGAGCAAAGAATCCGGAAGATCTCTTTTGCCCGGCCACTAGCAGCGTCTGCACCGTGCCTCGCCCCTCAGGTCCAACCAAAGTCTGAACCTGGTCGAGTAACTGAGCCTGTGCCTGAGAGCGGTCGACAACGGAGGAGATTATTGCCATCGAGAGGATAACGAGAGGTGAGATCGAAAGAATCGCATAAAATGCAAGGGCGGCGCCCAGCCGAGGCGCATCGTGTTCGCTCCATTGATTGAAGCTGCGGCGGAGTAAGTTCATCGGATTCTTTGGGCTGCCCATATGCAACTCCGAACGACCGTGCCGGCGTGCCTCCTTCTTCCCGTCCTAACTTGCACATGAAGAGAGGCGCTCTAATCTGTCGTCTTTTGCTCATTCCCAAAGACAAGCTCCGGGATTAGCCCTAGCCCGTTCAGAGTCAATGTTCAGAAGGATGCACTGTTGAGGGGGACATTTGAAGATGCTGAGCGGCAGTATCGACTGGAGAAGAAGGTAGTAGCCTCTCATCAAAGCATAACAATGTGCGTTGCCCAAGTGCTGGTCACTTTTGCTCACGGCGATATCGGACGAATTGCACGTATAAAGGCTGCCGTAGAATCCGGCTCGCTCCCGGAGGTCATGTCATTCACGAATGCCAGGAGTGTCAGATTATTTATTCCAGAATACCGGGACCGGTGAGCGTCAACTTGGTTAGCGAGGCGTGCCCAGAAACCAAGGCAGCAGTTAGAAATGAAGGGCCGCGCGAGGTGCGCGGCCTTTTCCTCTACCGAGGGGCGGCAGAGGAGGGGAGCTTCGGGCTAGATTGCCCCGTTGTTCCTCTTGTACGCCGCAAGCTGCTCGTCTGGGATTGTAGGTTCGGCATTCTTCAGTGTGGTGGCACGCGCCTGTGTTTCTTTGGCCAGCCTCTGAAGGAAGAAAAAGAGATTCGCGCGGGAATCAACAATCGGCTCGTCATGCGATTGGTCAATGCAGTTGTTCATCGTGCTCACGTACCTCGTACTGTTTCTTTGTGAATTTGCTACACTCTAGGCGTTCTCCATCCGGAATGTTGGTCAAAACGGCACATTGAGTTCAATTGCTAGATCCTGAAGCCGCAGCAGAGAACTTGGCTCGCCTAGCCGTTCGAGCGCGACCGGGCGGGGGATCGAGAAGTTTAGGCCGAGATGCATTTTGCTCCGGCAACTTATCGTGCAGAACCATGCTGAGCAGCGTCTTGTGAACCTGTATGCGGCCGTTGTAGGTAACGTAGCCGAGGCTTCTGAACCGGTTCATAAAGAAGCTCACACGTGAACGTGTGGTTCCAATCATCTCGGCTAGCGCTTCCTGCGTTATCCGGGGAATCTGTTTCAGGGGTCCGTCCGCATTGCCGTACTCCGCCATCAGGAGAAGTGTTCGTGCAAGGCGTCTTTCACTGTTGTTAAACAATTGATCGATGAGATCAGCCTGAGTTCGCGAGCCTCGGCGCACAATGAACTTGATGAACTTGTCGGAGAATGTGTTTTGCTCGCGCATGACGCGAGTTAGCTCCGCGGAAGC
>Ga0207694_10000220_pt1 | contig 55978 bp, 52 predicted proteins | sample KBSC34metaG_FD_184353 | JGI IMG/M metagenome (GOLD analysis project Ga0207694, IMG submission 184353) | Corn rhizosphere microbial communities from Kellogg Biological Station, Michigan, USA - KBS C3-4 metaG (SPAdes) (version 2) | ecosystem: Host-associated > Plants > Roots > Rhizosphere > Soil... | reverse complement strand
GGTAGAAGCACAGGTTCATCGAGCCCAGGACCACGCCGTACCCGATCACGACCAGCCACGTCGTGCGGTCCAGGCGCAGCGACGGCCGCCAGAACAGCAGCAGCACCGCCGAGGCGAAGAACAGCCGCAGCGCGACCGCCCCGAAGCTGCCCACCGCGCCGAACAGGTGCTTGGCCAGGGCCGAGCCCAGCTGGGCGCTGAAGATGCCGCCCAGCACCAGCACCGTCGGCGGGACCGAGCCGAGGGCACGCCCGGCCAGCGCCGTCGGGCTGGTTCGCACGCCGGACGGGCTGCGCTCGCTCTCGTCGACGATCGGGGTGGCCATCCGTGGATTGTCGCTGATCTCTTCAGCCTGTGCGCGAAATTTTGCGGCGCCGCTGGCTGGTCTGTGGGTATGCGGAGGTTAAGGGATCGCTTGCAGGGCCACGCGGAACGCGGGATCGGTCCCGTCGGCGAACTGCTCCGGCGTCAGCGTCGGCACGGCGATGTCCGGCGGGATCCCGGCGATGTCGTACGTCCGCCCGGACGGCGTGAGGTACTCCTCGTCGGGCAGGCTGAACATCCAGCCGTTGGGCAGCTGCCGGTCGAGCATGTCGGAGAACGCGCCCTGCGTGTCCTCGCCGACGACCACCGGGCGCGGCGAGCGGTCCAGCATCGCCTGGGTGAAGGCCTCGCCGGCGCTGAACGTGGAGCCGCCGGCCAGGATCGAGATCGGTCCGGTGTAGTGCGGCGTGGTCGAGGGGTGGACCAGGAACGGTTGCGGCCGGGTGAAGACGTCCGGGTTCGTCGGGTCGTCGCGAGTCTGCTTGGCGTAGGCGAAGAACGTGTGGCCGGTGAGGCGCGAGGCCAGCATCAGGCCCAGCGGATCGTCGCCGCCGCCGTTGACGCGCAGATCGAGCACGAGGCCGTGCAGGCGGTTCGGGCCGGAGGTGCGATCGGCGGTGAAGATCGCGTCGAGGGCGGCGCTGAACGCGGCGGCGTTCTCGGCCGAAGTGTCGTCCGAGGTGAAGCCCGTGAAGTCGGAGACGCGCAGGTAGCCGATGTTGCCCGGCAGGGTGGTGAAGGCGACGCGGCCCCGGCACCACGTCCGCAACGGCGCGGTGGCGTCCGCCAGGTCCGCGTGCTTGATCAGCGTCATCGCCTGGGTGTCGAGCTGGTCGGTGGGGACCTGCGTGCCGGGCTTCGTCGAGTAGATCCGGGTCCCGTCGGCGAGCAGGCCGACGTGCGCGTCGTGCAGCGGGGTGATCATCGCGGCGAAGATGTCGCGGAGCTGAGCGTCCGTGGTCGTCGCGGTGACCTGCGGGCGGTAGGTGTCGTAGACCCGCTGCCAGTCGATGCCGCGCTGCGCGAAGAAGGGGTAGTTCTCCGCGAAGGTGTGCCAGAACACGTCGAAGGTCTCGACCGGTGTCGCCGGCGGCGGGTCGGTGCAGGCCGCGGGCAGGGCCGGCAGACGGATCAGGGTGCGGGCGTTGACGTTCGCGTCGATGTGCCACAGCGCGCGGTTCGGGCCGGGGCCGGCGGTGAACGTCGAGACGCTGCCGTCGCCGTCCGACGTGGTGTCGCGGAGGCAGCTGATCGCGGTGGTGTCGTACAGCTCGTAGCCGCTGTCGGTGATGCGCACGATGGTGCTGTAGCCGTCCGTGCGCCAAACCCCGTTGAGCTGGTTCCCGCTGCGGGCCGGGGCGGGCGCGGTGGCGACGGCCGTCGCGGTGGTCGCCGCGGTCGCCGCCACCGCCGAAGTCGCCAGCGCCGCGACCAAGGTCAGACTCGTGTATTTCGTCACGAGTCCATGCTTGTCCTGGGCGGGGCATGACAACACCGTGCTATCCACCGTCTGCCCTACCGGCCGGCACGGTGAGCTTCGGGGTGGTTAACGGTGTTGACCTGGTTCTGGTGACCTAAGCTGGGCGGCGGGTCGGGTCGGTGCCGGGGAGGTGAGAGAGCCACGTGTTCGAGGTCGTCGCGGGACGCTACGTCCTGATCGACAGCATCGGCTCCGGCGGGTCCGGGGAGGTGTGGCGCGCCTTCGACCGGAAGCGGGGCGATTACTGCGCGGCGAAGGTGATACGGCGTCCGGAGGCCGCGACGCTGGTGCGCGCGGTGTTCGAGCAGGCCGTGCGGCTGGACCACCCGCACGTCGCGACGCCGTACGCGTGGGCCGCCGACGACGAGCAGGTGCTGCTGGCGATGCCGCTGGTGCGCGGCGGGTCGCTGGCCGTGCTGCTGCGCGACCTGGGCGTGCTGCCCGCGCGCTACGGGGCCGAGGTGCTGCGGCAGCTGCTGGTGGCGCTGGAGCACGTGCACGACGCCGGGCTCGTGCACCGGGACGTGAAGCCGGCGAACGTGCTGCTGGAGCCGACCGGCACCGGGGTCCCGCACGCCCGGCTGGCGGACTTCGGCCTGGTACTCACCGCGGACCGGCCGCGCATCACGGGGATGTTCATGGTCGTCGGCACCCGGGACTACCTGGCGCCGGAGTCGCTGGAGAACGGCGACCAGGGCGTCGCGCAGGACCTGTACGCGGCCGGGCTGGTCGGCGCGGAGATGGTCGGCACGCACGCGGGGCCTTTGGCGGGCCTGATCGCGGCGCTGACCGCGGCCGAACCCGAGCGCCGGCCCGAGTCGGCGACCGCGGCGCTGGAGCAGCTGGCCGAGATCCTGGACGGCTGGCCGCTGCACACGCCGGCGCCGGTGCCGGAGAGCGACGAGCCGGTGGAGGTGTTCGACCAGATCGGGGAGCTGCCGCCGGGATGGGGGCCGGGCGGGCCGATCGCCGAGGCGGAGACCGAGACGGTGGAGTGGCTGTGGTCGCCGGATCCGCCTGTGGAGGACACGCAGCCTGTGGCGGTGGAGTACAGCGGGAACTCGGGCGGTTCCGGTAGGCCGGGTGGTTCCGGAGGGCCGGGCGGTTCAGGGGGGCCGGCCGACTCGGGTGGATCGGGAGACTCCGGCTCGGTGGAGAGCATGGAGCTTCAGACGTGGATTCTCGGGAACGTGCCCGGCGCGGATCAGCGCACGATTCCGGTAGCCGGGACAACTGACGAGCGGCGTGATGAGGGTCCGCGCAGCGATGGCGTGTCTGGTGACTGGCACGCGCAGACGGTGCCGTTCGGGGGCAGACCTGACGGCGCACCCGGCAACTGGCACGACCGGACCCTGCCGCTGCCTGCTAAGCCCGCCGGGGCTTCCAGCGACTGGCACGCGCAGACGGTGCCGCTGCCGGGGAAGTCCGGCAAGACCGGCACGACCGGCAGCGCGTCCGGCAGCACGACCGGCGACTGGCAGGCCCGCACGGTGCCGCTCGCTGGAACTCCGAACCGTCCGGTCGGCAACCGGCCGGCCTGGAACCCGACTCCGCCCGAGTCCGAGATGGACCGCGTCCGCCTCGTCCCGGTCTTCAACGCCAACGCCGGCGCCATCCCCGCCACCACGGCCACGCCGCCGGACTCCGGCCCGCGCCGGCGGTGGCTTGTGATGGTCGGCGCCGTCGTCGCGGTGGTGTGTGCGATCGGCGTGGTCGTGGTGGCTCTGCACTGAGCCGCGTCGCGTTGCCTTTGAGCCTCGCTGAGTCGCGTTAAGCATCGCTGAGCCGTTCGAACCTTTCGCGCCGGTCGGCGAGGCGTGCCCGACACCCGCCTCGCCGACCGGCAGCACCGCTGCCAGCGCCCCCCGGCCCGTCGCCACCGCCCCCCGAGCGGCAGGACCGGCCTCGCTCGCACCCGCCTCCCGGCCTCTCCCCAGTACCAGAGCTGATGCGTTTGCAATCCGGCGTGTGCATGCGAGAATCGAGGGAGTGCAGTAACCTGCGAAACTCAAGCCACACCAGGCGTTGCAAGTGATTAGCAGCGATTGCACTTGCAAATTATCGCGGGGGCGGACCAGTCGTCAAGAGGGCACCGCGGCCGGCCGGAAGGAGAAGCGATGAGCGAAGACGTAGTCCTGCGCAACCGCGCGCTACAGACCGAGTGGTACGGCGAACCGCTGGGCGACCGCTTCCGCCGCCTCCTGGACCGCCTGACCCTCTCCCAGGCCCAGCTGGCCGACGTCCTCGGCCTGTCCGCGCCGATGATCTCCCAGCTGATGAGCGGCGTCCGCGCCAAGATCAGCAACCCGGCGGTCCTGGCCCGGCTGGCCATCGTCGAGCAGATGGCGGCCGACCCGGCGTTCGTCGTCCTGCCGCCGGAGGCGCGCGCCGCCGAGATGGCGCGCCTGGTGCACGAGGCACCCACCGGCAGCAGCAGCACCGTGGCCATCTCCCAGGCGGGGACGGCGCCACCGTCCACAGGAGCCGAGAGCACCGGGGGCGACCCCGTCACGGCCGTGCAGCGCGTGCTCCGGGCCGTGGCCTCCGCGGCCGAACTCGACGGCGCGGCGAAGCTGCTGGACGACGAGTTTCCGGCGCTCGCGGACGTCCTGCGCGTCTACGGCACGTTGAAGACCGCGGACGCGCGCGCCCACTACGAGCGCGCCGTCCGCTGAGCTAGAACTAGAACTGGGGCTAGAGCTAGAGCTAGAGCTAGAACTGGAGCTAGAGGCTCGGGCCCCGCTACACCTCCAGAGCGGACAGCCGCTGCTCGATGGAGTCGAGCCGCTGGAGAACCTGCTTCAGGCCGCTCGAGTCGGCGGCCGGCGTGTCCTGGCGAGCGTGGACGAACCCCGCGGTGGCGGCGGTGATGGCTCGCTGGATCGTCGCCGTGTCCAGCGCTGCCTCGTGCAGGACTGTGCCGGCTCCGCTGTCGCTGTCGGCGAGCAGGCCGAGCAGCAGGTGTTCGCACCCGAGGTAGTTGTGCCCGAGGTCGATCGACGCTTCCAGTGCCGCGCCGATCGCCACCCGGGCGGGGATGGTCAGGCCGGACCACAGCGAGACCGGCGCGTCCTGCGGCGCCGCGGGTGCCGCCGAGGTCGCGGTCTGCTCGTCCACGCTCACCGTGCCGGCCGCGTCGCGGAGGCTGTCGCGGTCGATGTCGAGGGTGTCGAGCAGTCGGACGGCCAGGTTCTCGCGTTCGTCGAGGACGCCGATCAGCAGGTGTGCGCTCGTGACCGGGCCCGCGGCCGGGGCGGCTTCGCGGGCGAGGTCCAGGCTCCGGCGGAGTTTGGGGGTCATGCGGGTGGTGAGGCGTTCGGCGAAGGCGGGGCGGCTGTCGGGGTCGAACGCGGGATTGCGCAGGGCCGCGATGGCCTTGCGGGCGGTGCCGACGGCTTCGACCGCTTCGGTGAGGGCCTTCTGGCAGATCGCCGAAACCGGCAGGTCGGCAGCCTTCACGGCGGCCGCCAGATCGTCGGGCAGATACACGTTGATCTTCGGCACGGCATGTCCTCCCTATCTGTAACCCCATGTGGGGTTACAGATAGGGTTACATGATGACGCCCGGAGGGCAACCCCGGGGCGTCAGGCGGCTTTGGCGGAGGTCGTCTAGAACAGAGCCGGCTGGGCTGGCGAGCACCTATCGAACCTCTGCACGAACCAGCACCAGCGACCCGTTCCAGAACGGCTGTTCGCGCAGGTGCCCGAACCGCGCGTCCCAGGCGCCTGACTCCAGGTCCTGCCGCAGACGCTCGGTGTACCCCTCGGCCGTCGCCGCGTCGACGAAGCTCCACGCCGAGCACGACTGCCGCGCCGCCGGGTCCAGCAGCATCTCCGGCCGGCCGTAGTACGCCTCGTTGAACCCGTCGGTGCAGTCGAGCGGGATCGGCACCGGCGTGACCTCGGTGCGTCCGCCCAGCGTCGCGGTGATGTCCGCGACGGCCGGGTAGCGACGCGCCTCGGTGTCCAGGACCAGCGGCGCGTATTCGTACAGCCAGAAGTCCCGTACCAGATCCGGATCGCAGGTGAGGATCGCGACCGGCCCGCGCGCGACCCGCCGCATCTCCCGCAGCCCCGCCTTCAGATCGCTCCACTGATGCACGCTGAACGTGGTCATCGCGCCGTCGAAGGAGTCGTCCGCGAACGGCAGGTTCTCGGCGACACCGTCGATCGCCGCCGGAAGGTGAGCCGGACGCTGCGCGCGCATCGACGCCGAAGGCTCGACCGCGGTCACCTCGAACGCCGACGACTCGTACGAGCCGGCCCCGGCGCCGACGTTCACGATCGTGCGCGCCCCGGCCAGCGCTTGCTCTATCAGGGCCCCGATCCGCGGCTCGGGCTGCCGGTACGCGGAGTAGTTGGTGCCGATCGACCCGTAATCCGCGTCGCCGGCACTGCCGTCGGCTGTTCGCTGTGTCATGCGAGCGACCCTATCGATCGCCCGGCCGGCCGGAAGCTGCTGGTTAAGGCGGTAGCGCCCCGCGCCGAGCCTCAGGTCTCGCGTCCTATCGTCCGCGTATCGAAAAGCCCATACATGCAAGCAACGCGGCGGCGTTTTGACTTGAGCAATGACTTTGACCGTCGGGGCGATCAGTGCTGCCGAACATTTGGCGTTTGTGCAGGCCCAGCGGTCTGTCAGCTTCCTGCAGACGCCGGCCTGGGCCGGGGTGAAGACCGAGTGGCGAAGCGAGTCGCTGGGCTGGTTCGACGGCCGGGAGCTGGTCGGGGCGGGGCTCGTGCTGCATCGGCCGGTGCCGCGATTGCGGAATCGTACGCTGGCCTACCTGCCTGAGGGCCCGGTCATCGACTGGACCGGGGACCTCGGCGCGTGGCTGGATCCGATGGTGGCGCTTCTGAAGGCGCAGGGCGCGTTCGCGGTGCGGATGGGCCCGCCGGTGCGGACGGATACGTGGAGCGCCGCTCAGGTCAAGGAGGGCTTCGCCGACGCGCAAGTCTTGCGGCTCACCGACATCGCGGGGCGGCCCGACATGGTGGGGATACGAGTCACGCAGACCCTCCAGAACGCCGGATGGCTGCCTCAGAACCCTGAGAACGGGTTCGGCGCGGGGCATCCGCAGTTCAAGTTCGAGATCCCGCTGGCCGGCCGGAGCACGGAGGACGTGCTGAAGGGCATGAACCAGCTGTGGCGCCGGAACATCAAGAAGGCGGCCAAGGAGGGCGTGTCGGTCACGATCGGCGACGACCTCGCGGCCTTCCACGAGCTGTACCTGCACACCGCCGCCCGCGACCACTTCACCCCCCGTCCCCTGAGCTACTTCGAGACGATGGTCGCGGCGATGCGCGCCGAGGACCCCTCCCGCATCGCGCTGTACTTCGCGCACCACGAGGGCGACCTCGTCGCGGCCACGATGCTGGTGCGGGTCGGCGCGCACGCGTGCTACTCCTACGGCGCCTCGTCGACACATAAGCGGGAGGTACGCGGCTCCAACGCATGTCAGTGGGCGATGATCCGCGACGCCCTGGCAGCCGGCTGCGACGTCTACGACCTGCGCGGCATCACCCCGACCCTCGACGCCGCCGACCCGCACATAGGCCTGATCCAGTTCAAGCTCGGCACCGGCGGACAGGCTGTGCGCTACGTGGGGGAGTGGGACCTGCCGCTGCGGCCGATGGTGTACCGGGCCTTTCGGCTGTACATGGGGCGGCGGTAGCGAGCTGGCCGCAGCAAGAACCGCAGCAAGAACCGCAGCAAAACCACCCCGCAGCCCTCACCCCAACGCCGCCGCCACCTCATCCAACCGCCCCCCGCGCGAGGCCTTCACCAGCACCACATCCCCCTCCCCGACGTGCCCGCGCAGCCAGGCGATCGCGGCGGCGTTGTCGGGCAGCGGCAGTGCTCGGTCGCCGGCTGCGTCGGCGATGGGGCGTGCGGCGGAGCCGATGGTGACGATCAGGTCGGCGCGGGTGGCGGCGTAGTGGCCGATGGCGCGGTGTTCGGCGGGGCTGTGGGCGCCGAGTTCGCGCATCTCCCCGAGGACGGCGATGCGGCGGCGGGCTGCGATGGCGGCCAGGGCGTCCAGGGCTGCGCGCGTCGAGTCGGGGTTGGCGTTGTAGGAGTCGTTGAGGAGCGTGCCGCCGTCGGCGAGGTCGCGCAGCTCCATGCGCCACTTCGACAGCGTGGCCGTCGCCAGCGCCTTCGCCGCCGCGTCCAGCGGTACGCCGACCGCCAGACCCGCCGCCGCGGCGGCCGCAGCGTTGAGCGCCTGGTGCGCACCGACCAGCGGAAGCGCCACGACCGCTGAGGCGTCAGCGGTGTGCAGTGTGAAGGTCGGCCGGCCGCGCTGATCCAGCACCCGATACAGCACCTGCACGTCAGCATCGCCCGAGCGCCCGAACGCCAGCACCGGACCGTCGGTGTACGAGCGCATCGCGCTCACGCGCGGGTCGTCGGCGTTGAGCACGGCCGTCCCGCCGGCAGCCAGCCCCCGCACCAGCTCGCCCTTGGCCTGAGCGATGGCGCCGCGCGAGCCGAACTCGCCGATGTGCGCACGGCCCACGTTCAGCACCACCGCGACGTCCGGAGCGACCAACCCGGTGAGCGCGGCGATGTCGCCGACGTGCCGAGCCCCCATCTCCAGCACGAGGAACCGCGTCTCGGCGTCGGCGCGCAGCATCGTCAGCGGCACGCCGAGCTCGTTGTTCAGCGAGCCGAACGTGGCGACCGTCGGCGCGGCGGCCGCCAACACCGCCGCGATCAGGTCCTTGGTGCCGGTCTTGCCCTGCGAGCCGGTCACCGCGACAACCTTCAGCCCGCCACCACGCAACCGGGCCACAGCATGCGAGGCGAGCGTCTGCAACGCGGCCTGCGTGTCCGGGACGACCACGGTAGGAAGCGACGTCGGCCGCGAACCGAGCACGGCGACAGCCCCGGCCGCAGCGGCCTGCTCGACGTAGTCGTGACCGTCGGCGTTCTCCCCGGCGAACGCGACGAACAGCCCGCCCGGCTCGGCATCGCGGCCGTCGAGGACGGCCGGCGCGGTCACGGTCACCGCCCCACCAGCTGTGCCGCCGCCTTGGATCGTGCCGCCGACCACCGCGGCGATCTCGTCGAGACCGAGCGGGATCATGCGGCCGCCTCGTAGTAGCTCATGCGTCTAGTCAAAGCACACCCACATATCGCCGGTGTATCGAAAACCACATACATACCGGCAACCTCCCCCTGTCTTGACTGGACGCCATGACTTCATCCTCGACGCACCCCACGACGGGAATCACCATCTACGGATGCGGCCAGGACGAAGCCGTCTTGTTCCGAGAGCTGTCACAGGGATTCGGCATCACACCGACCATCACCGCCGCCCCGGTCTCCGAAGACAACACCGAACTGGTCTCGGGAAACCGCTGCATCAGCGTCGGCCATAAGACGCGCATCACGAACGCCACTGTCCACGCGCTCAGTCAAGCCGGCGTCGCGTATATCTCCACCCGCAGCATCGGCTACAACCACATCGACGTCGAATACGCGCGCGGTGTCGGCATCGTCGTCGAGAACGTCAGCTATTCGCCCGACAGCGTGGCCGACTACACGGTGATGTTGATGCTGATGGCGATACGCCACGCGAAATCCATCGTCCGCCGCACCGACGTCCACGACTATCGCCTGCACGACGTCCGCGGCAAAGAGCTGCGCGACCTGACCGTCGGGGTGGTCGGCACCGGCCGCATCGGCGCAGCCGTCCTGGACCGCTTGCGCGGCTTCGGTTGCGCGGTGTTGGCCCACGACCGCAGTCCTCAAAGCGCCAAGGACGACGCGGACTACGTCCCGCTCGAAGAGCTCCTGCGAGCCAGCGACATCGTCACGCTCCACACGCCGCTCACCGCAGAAACGCATCATCTCCTGAACCGGAATCGCATCGACCAGATGAAACCCGGCGCATTCGTCATCAATACCGGCCGCGGATCTCTTCTCGATACGGAAGCCCTTGTCCAGGCGCTGGAAAACGGCCGCCTCGGAGGCGCGGCGCTGGATGTCCTCGAAGGAGAAGAAGGCATCTTCTACGCCGACTGCCGAGACCAGCCCATAGAAAGCAAAGCGCTGCTGCGTCTGCAAGAACTGCCGAATGTGCTGATCAGCCCGCACACGGCCTACTACACCGACCACGCACTGAGCGACACCGTCGAGAACTCCATCATCAACTGTCTGAGGTTCGAGAGCAGGAATCACCATGCCTAAGCTGAAGATCGGCGTCATGTTCGGAGGCTGTTCCGAGGAACACCCCGTGTCCGTCAAGTCCGCGCGCGAGGTCGCGAAGCACCTCGACACCGAGAAGTACGAGCCCTTCTATATCGGCATCACACAGTCCGGCGTATGGAAGCTCTGTGATGGCCCAGACGAGGGCTGGGAGAACAGCGCCGGTCCCACGGCCGTCGTCTCGCCGGACCGCAACGTGCACGGACTCCTGGTCCTCGACCACGACAACAACCACTACGAGACCATCAGCCTGGACCTGGTCCTGCCGGTCCTGCACGGCAAGCTCGGCGAAGACGGCGCGACGCAGGGCCTGCTGGAGCTGTCCGGCATCCCGTACGTGGGCTGCGACGTCCAGGCCTCCGCCTTGTGCATGGACAAGACGCTCACCTATCTCGTCATCCAGAACGCGGGCATCGCGACGCCGAGGTTCTGGACCTTCACGCCCGACGAGAAGATCGACGCCGGCGAGCTGCCCTATCCCGTCTTCGTCAAGCCGGCCCGCTCGGGCTCCTCCTTCGGCGTCAGCAAGGTGACGAGCCAGGAGGAGCTGTCGGCGGCGGTGGACACCGCGCGGCTCTACGACGCGAAGGTGCTCATCGAGGAGGCCGTCGCCGGCAGTGAGATCGGCTGCGCCGTCCTGGGCGCCGACGACGATCTGCTGGTCGGCGAGGTGGACCGGGTCGCGCTGACCCACGGCTTCTTCAAAATCCACCAGGAGAGCGCGCCGGAGACCGGCTCGGAGAACTCGACGTTCATCGTCCCCGCCGACATCCCGGCCGAGTCGCGTGCGTTGATTCAGGAGACTGCGAAGGTCGTCTATCGCGCCCTGGGCTGCCGCGGGCTCTCGCGCGTGGACTTCTTCCTGAAGGAGGACGGGACCGTCGTCCTCAACGAGGTCAACACCTTCCCCGGCCTGACCTCCTACAGCCGCTACCCCCGGATGATGACGGCGGCCGGCTTCTCGATGGCCGACGTCATCGACCGGCTGGTGTCGGTGACGCTGACGGGACAGGCCCGGTGACCGACGACTTCGTGTTCGTGGACCAGCTCGTCGCGGGGGTCCGCTGGGACGCCAAATACGCCACCTGGGACAACTTCACCGGCAAGCCGGTGGACGGGTACCTGGCGAACCGGATCGTCGGGACGACGGCGTTGTGCGCGGCACTGGAAGCGGCGCAGAAGAGGGCCGACTCGCTCGGCTTCGGGCTGGTGCTCTGGGACGGGTATCGCCCGCAGCGGGCCGTGGACTGCTTTCTGCGCTGGTCGCAGCAGCCTGAGGACGGCCGGACGAAGCCGCGGCACTATCCGAACATCGACCGTGCCGGGATGTTCGAGAAGGGTTACGTGGCCGCCAAATCAGGCCACAGCCGCGGCAGCACGGTCGACCTGACGTTGTATCACGTGGCGACCGGCGAACTGGCCGCGATGGGAGGCGGCCACGATCTGATGGACCCCATCTCGCACCACGGCGCGAGCGGGATAACGCCGGACGAGCAGGCGAACCGGATCGCGCTGCGTTCGATCATGGAGGACAGCGGTTTTCGGCACTATGACTACGAGTGGTGGCACTACACCTTGAAGGACGAGCCCTACCCGGAGACCTACTTCGACTTCCCCATCACGTAGTCCAGCCGCAATCTGGTCGGCACGTACCGGGCCTCGGGCGTGTGGGCGGCCGGCGGGCGGCGTACGGCGGGCAGCCGCACCGTGACGCGCAGACCCCCGGCGGGGCGGGCGGTGAGGGTGAGGGTTCCGTCATGGGCGGTGGTGATGCTCTTGACGATCGCCAGGCCGAGGCCGACACCGACGTGGTCGTTGCCAGCGTGATGGTCGTGGTCATCGCCGACGTGATCGGAATGGACGCGTTCGGTGCCGCGCTGGAAGGGCTCGGTGAGGGTGGCGACGAGTTCCGGGGCGAGCTTCTCGCCGGTGTTCTCCACGGTGAGCTCGACGTGATCGGGGTGGGCGGTGGTGGTGACCCAGACGGTGCCGTGGTCGTCGGCGGGCAGGTTGTGGACGATCGCGTTGTGGACGAGGTTCGTCACCAGCTGCAGCAGGAGCGCCGGGGAGCCGGTGGTGGGTGCCACGCCGCTGGAGGTCTCTATGGCCAGGCCGCGCTTCTCGGCTCGGGGGAGCAGCGTCTCCGCGGCTTCCTCCGCCATGAGCGACAGATCGACCTCTTCGCGGGCGAACGAGCGCTGGTTGGCGCGGCTGAGGAGGAGCAGCGCCTCGGTGAGGTCGATCGCGCGGGTGTTGACGACGTGGAGCCGGTCGATGAGCCGGCCGGTGTCGCGGTGCGGGTCGGCGTGGGCCGCTTCGAGGAGGGACTGGGTGATCGCCAGCGGGGTGCGCAGCTCGTGGGAGGCGTTGGCGGCGAAGCGCTGTTGCTCGGCGACGTGGGCTTGGAGCTGCGCCAGCATGGTGTCGAAGGCGTCGGCGAGTTCGCGGAACTCGTCGTTGCTGCCTTCGAGCTCGATGCGGTGGGACAGCGAGCCGGTCGCGGCCAGCCGGGTCGCGCCGGTGATGCGCTTGAGCGGGGCGAGCATGCGGCCGGCCAGGAACCAGCCGCCGACCAGGCCCAGCACCAGCAGGAAGGCCAGCGCCGCGGCCGCGGCCGGGGCGAAGCCGCTCATCAGGTCGGAGCGGCTGGGGCCGGTGATGAGGACCACCGGGCCGTCGGCCGAGCCGGGCGCCTCCGCCTTGACGATGCCGGGAATGGGACTGTGGTCCGGGAGCCAGCGGAGCGCGAAGATCCAGGCCACGGCGATCAGCAGGGATCCGGCGAGCATGACCAGCCCGGCGTAGCTGAAGGTGAGCTTGAGGCGGGCGCTCAGGCCCGGGGCTCTAGCCATGGTGCGCTTCCTCTGCTTCCTCTGCTCTGTCGAGGCCGATGGCGGGGCCGGGGTTGGTGCTTGCGCCGGCGGGATCGGCGCTCGGGCCGACCGGACCCGCCGCGCCGGCCGGGTCGGCATCGATCCGGTACCCGACGCCGGGCACGGTCGCGATGATCCACGGCTCGCCGAGCCGTTTGCGCAGCGCCGAGACCGTGATGCGCACGGCGTTGGTGAACGGGTCGGCGTTCTCGTCCCAGGCCCGCTCCAGCAGCTGCTCGGCGCTGACGACGCCGCCCTCGGCCCCGACCAGGACCTCCAGGACCGCGAACTGCTTGCGGGTCAGGGCGACATAGCGGCCGTCGCGGAAGACCTCGCGGCGGAACGGGTCCAGCCGCACCCCGGCGATCTCGCGCACCGGCGGGCGGCTGTGGGCGCGGCGCCGGTCCAGCGCGCGCAGACGCAGGACGAGCTCGCGCAGGGCGAAGGGCTTGGTGAGGTAGTCGTCGGCACCGAGCTCGAACCCGCTGGCCTTGTCGTCGAGCCGATCGGCCGCGGTGAGCATCAGGATCGGCATGCCGGTGCCGGACGCGACGATGCGCTTGGCGATCTCGTCGCCGGAGGGGCCCGGGATGTCGCGGTCCAGGACCGCGATGTCGTAACTGTTGATGCCCAGCAGCTCCAGGGCGGTGTCGCCGTCACCGGCGATATCGGCCGCGATGGCGTCCAGCCGGAGGCCGTCGCGGATGGCTTCGGCCATGTAGAGCTCGTCCTCGACGACCAAGACACGCATGATCTCGATGGTACGAGGTGGCACATATCGTGGGCGTACCGAAAACGCCCGGTCGCTACATTGAGCCGGTGTCGAAGATCTGGAGACGGCGGCAGGCGCCCGCCGTCGAGAAGACGAGCGTGGACGGCCGCCTTTTCGCCTTGAAAGCCGGCGAGGCCGGTGACGAGGAGCTCCGCGAGGTGTACGACTTCCTCGCGCTCGTAGCGGCGCACGACCGGGCCGAGCCCGACTCCGCGCCGAACAGAACGGATCAAGAGCGGTACGACACCTTCGTGAGCAGCCTTTTCCGCCGCGGCTCACCGGAGTCGAACGGTCATTTGAGCTTCCTTCTGGCCCGCAGTCGCGGCCGCATCGCGGTTTCGATCGTCTATACGGTTGGTGGCGAAGGGGACGAGGACCTGGTGCTCATCGGCCTCACGGTGCACCCCGAGTTTCGGCGGAGAGGCGTCGGCACTGAGGTTCTGCGCTCCGTGCTTCCGGTCTTCCGCGCGCTCGGGAGGGGCCGGATCGGGGCGACGGTCCGATCCGGCGACTTCGAGAGATGGGCCTGGAACGTCGGTTTCCGGCCAGTGGTCCGCCAGGCCTTCCAAAGCATCGAGGTGTCCGAGGCCGATGCCGCACAGTGGGAGGAAATTCTCGTTCCGGTCGGCTACCGCCTCGCATCATGGGACAACACCACTCCCGAGGATCTGCTCGGACCGTACGCGCGTGCCCGGCAGGGGTTCGAGGACGTCATCCATCCCAGGCTCGCGCGACGAAGGGACTGGAGTCCGCAACGCATCCGGGAGGATGAGGCGGACTCGGCGGGCCGAAACGCGGCATGCCGGGTCGTCGTGGCCATCTTCGAAGCGACCGGAGAAGTCGTGGGCATGACCGAGACGGCCGTGTTCCCCACCGAGCCGGAGAAAGTCGACCAGGGGTACACCGCTGTCGTTCGCGAACACCAGGGCAACGGTCTGGGCCGCGCGATGAAGGCCGCGATGATGCGGCGGCTGCTGAGTGAACGACCTGGCACTGTCAGGATCACCACGCGTGCCCTCGGAGATCACATGATGCGGGTGAACCGCTCGCTGGGATACCGGACGGACGCTGAATACGCCTTTGTCGAGGCCGCTTTCGAGCAGGTGGAGCGCACGCTGGAAGCCCTGCGCTGAACCAGAACCGAAGTCGTCCTCGGCTTCGGAGATCAGCTCGCGATGCGGTCGACCATGCCCTTCGCGGCCATGAGCCCGGCGGCGATCTGGTTCGCGCCGGGCTGGCCCAGGACGACGCCGGTGATCGTGGTCTGCTTGCCGTTGACGGTGCGGACGGCCTGGAAGGCGAAGCAGCCGCCGGCGGCGTTGTCCGAGCCGGTCTTCACGCCGACGAAGCCGTCGTGGCCCAGGAGGGTGTCGGTGTTGGTCACGCTGCCGGCGACCGGGAGGGTCGCGGCCGGCATGGCGACGATGGCGGCGAAGGTCGGCAGGGCCATGGCCCGGTCGACGATCTGTACCTGGTCGGCCGCGGTCGACACCGTCGTCTCCTCGAAGCCGCTCGGGTCGGTGTAGTGGGTGCTGCTCATGCCCGCGGACTGGGCCGTGGCGTTCATCTTGGCGACGAAGCCGTCCACGGAGCCGGCGTCCCAGCGGGCCAGCACTATGGCGATGTTGTTCGCCGAAGGCAGCAACAGGGCTTCGAGTGCTTGGCGCTCCGTCAGCCGCTCCCCGGGGGCGACCGGGACGATCGACTGCTGCAGCGCGCGCCGCTGTGCGGTGTCGGCGACGTCGGCGCTGGTGAGGGTGAGCGTCGGGCCGTCCTGGCCGGCCTGCAGGGGGTGGTCCCGGAGCACGATGTAGGCCGTCATCACCTTGGTGACGCTGGCGATCGGCGCCGCGTGCTGGTTCGGGCCGGCCTGGACGTGCGACTGGCCGGCCTCGACGAAGGCGGCCTGGCCGTGCGCCGGCCAGACCGAGCTCGGCGGCGCCGTGTCGTCCGGCTGCGGGGGAGCGGCGTGGTGGTCGGGCGCGGAGGTCGGTGCCGATGATGGCGCCGATCCTGGGGCCGCTGCGGAGGAGGAAGACAGGGGTGGCAGAGGAAACTGCGCCGACGAAGAAGCACCCGAAGCCCGCGAGTGGTGCCCGTTGAGGGCCGCCAGGGATGCGTACGTGAGAACGCCGGCCAGCAGCGCGCCCACGGCGAACAGCGCAACGATGACGGTCGGTCGGTGACGGCGCGCACTCGGCCGCGCAGGTTCGCTGAAAGCCACGTCCCCAGTCAAGGCAGCACGCTGTTGCCGCCTCGTATGGCGTTTTCGGTATGCCGACGATATGCGGCGGTAAGCGACGCCGGGGTTTGTCCACGGTGCCGTCGACGGCACGCGATATCGTGTCCGGACATCGACCCTGGGAAACGATCATGGGAGGCAGGGCTGTGGGACAGCACCGCAAGGCACCTGAGGACGTCGAGAAGATCTTCCGGACCTTCGACCTGGACGGCGACGGCAAGATCACGGCCGAGGAGCTCAAGGACGCGCTCGCCGAACTCGGTGAGGACGTCACCGTCGAGGACGCCGCCGAGCGCATCAACGCCGGTGACACGGATCACGACGGGACGATCAGCCTGGACGAGTTCCGGACTTTGATGGCGGGCTGAGACGGCTCCGCTTTTTGCAGGCGTTGCGGCGGTGCGGGCGCCGTCGGGGTTCGGTCGTGCGGCGCCCCGCTCCGCCGCCGCGAGCGCACCGGCGCGTGCCGGTGCACACTGGGGACATGGCGAAGAAGCCGCGAACGACTCGCGAAGGCCGACGCAAGCGTCTGGTGCGTACCGCCGTGACCGTGATGGGCGCGATCGCTCTGGAGACGGTCTACATGAAGAAGCGGGGCTATGCCGTCGGGCTGAAGACGGTCGTGCGCTGCCGCGATGGACACCTGTTCACGACGATCTGGATTCCCGGCGCGTCGTTCAAGGCGGTCCGGCTCGGCGCGCTGCGGCATCTGTACTGCCCGGTCGGTCATCACTTCACGGCGGTGCGGCCGGTGAAGGAAGCCGAGCTGACCGTGGAGATGCGGGAAGAAGCCGCCTTGTGTCAGGATGCGCGGATTCCTTGAGCTTGGGACGCGCGGGCTCTCCCCGGAAACGGCGATCCCGGTCGGCGAGCTCTGCCGACCGGGACCTTCGAACGCTCTGTGCGAGGTGCTACCCGCACGCGCTATCTGCGAGTGGTGCTGATATCGGTCAGAGCTTGGTCGCGATGAACTGCGCGCCGTTGTAGGAACCCCAGCCGGTCACCGCGTCGTAGCCGGCGCCCGCGCTGTAGCCGCCGTTGTTGCCGCTCTTCACGTCGTGGAAGTCGGTGCTGTAGTTCGAGCTGCCGGCGACGCTGTAGACGAAGCTGTTGGCGTAGCCGAACGCGGCCTTGCCCGCCTTGGTCGCGGCGGTGTCGTAGTCGGCGACGAAGGCGGCCCAGTTCGGGGCCGCGGCGCTGGTGCCCCACACGGTGGTCCAGCTGCCGTCGGCGTCGATGTACCACGGGCTGCTGTTGCCGCCGGCGGCGGAGACGTCCGGGACCTCGCGGTGGCCGCTGCTGTTCACCGAGGACTGGAACGAGGGGGTGGTCCACTTGTCGGACTGGCCGCCGCCGCTGTCGGACCAGCCGGTCTCGCTGCTCCAGGCGTTGGACGAGGAGACGGTGATGTTGGTGCCGCCGACTCCGGAGACGTACGGGTCCGAGGCCGGGTAGTCGACCGACAGGGTGGAGCCGTCGTCGTGGGCGCCGCTGTCGCCGGAGGCGGCGAAGACGGACTGGCCCTGGGCGGCGGCCTCCTTGAAGTCGGCGTCGTCGGAGGCCAGGTTGTTCTCCTGGTTCTCCGGCTCGCCCCAGCTGCTGGAGATCACCGGGACGTCGGCGCTGACCAGGGCCGCGTACAGGGCGACCTCGCCGGCGTCGCTGTTGGGCGCCTCGTAGACCTTCACGTTCGCCTTGGGGGCCAGGGCGTTGACGACCTCGATGTCGAGCTCGTCCTCTACCGAACCGGAGGTGTCGGTGGTGCCGCCGGCGACCTTCACGACGGTCGCCGTCGGGGCGCCGAGGCTGTACTTGGTGTTGTAGGCCGCCACGGCCGAGGCCGAGTAGGCGGAGAACTCGACCAGGCCGACGGTCTCGCCGGAGCCGTTGTCGCCGGAGGCGATCGGCGAGGTGAGGTTGTAGCCGCCGCGGGCCTTGGTCGGGGTGAGGGTGGTGCCGGCGTGCGGGGCGGCGGCGGGGGCGGCTGCGCCGGCCGGGGTCGCCGGGGTCGCGTCCGGATCGGCGGCGTTGGCAGTGCCGACGTGGTAGCTCGGCGTCCGCTGTGAGGCGTTGGACAGGCCGGCCACGCTGGAGACGATCGAGGCGATGCCGGTGGGCAGCGTCGGCGCGGTGGTGTTGGCGAAGACGTCGCGGCCGGCCGTGTGCCAGGTGCCGAGCTGCACGCCGAAAGCCTTCTCCGCCTGCGCCGCGGTGCCGGTGACGGCGATGGTCAGGTGGTTGGCGGTCACCTCGCCGACCGCCAGGCCCTGCCCGCGCAGGTACTTGGTGACCTGCGAGATCTGCGCGTCGGTGGCGCCGTAGTCCGCGGCGTACTGCGCGACCGTGAGGTAGTGCTTGTACTGCGGCGAGGCCGGGTCGGAGACCTGGCGCAGGAAGGCGTCCAGGCCGGCCTGGTTGCGGGGCGCCAGGCTGACTTCGAGGCTGAGCGGGGCGTCCGCCGCCACCGACCCGGTGCGCACGGCGTCGGAGGCCAGGTGGGGCACGGCGGTGCCGCTGCCGACGGCGCTGCCGGCGCCCGCGAGCGCGGCCCGGGCCGGGGTGGCGGCGTGGGCCACCGGCAGGGCGAGAACGAGGACGGGTAGTGGTGCGGCCAGAACGCCGAGCGTGCGGCGTATTCGGCGGTGGACGGTGCTGCTGACAGGCATGAGGCCATTCCTCGGGGTTGGTGGGGTGGTGGGGGTGCCACGCACCATTTGGGCGGGAAGGATGTCCGCGTCCTACGATGCGTAGTAGGTGAAGCTAGTGCCGTATCAGAGTCCTGTAAAGCCCCGAAATTCAGCGCTTTACCAGACTCTGGCCTGGGATCCCCCGCACGCGTGTGGACACCCACGACCGGCATGCGGACAGGGCGTGCGAAAGGGAAGCGCTCAACGAGCGGCAGGGATCAACGGCAACACGAAGAGGACCACACGCGACCGAAGTCGATGTGGGATCGGGACACGAGCCGGATCCGGTTCACGCTTTCAGGAGTATCAGAGGGCGATTAAAGGGTCAAGCATGCCTTTGTCGGCGAATGGTGTGGTATCCGAAATGGTCGGTGTGGACGAGACTCGGGCGGGACGGACATGCGCGATGCATGCCCGACCCGCCCGAGCCTTTCAGCGATGGCATTCCGGCTGCGATCTGGTACTAGGCCGTCGGTGATCGGCGGCGCTGTCTCGTTCTAGTTGGCGCTGTCCGTGTCCTTGATGGTCGGGGTCGGGGTCGGGGTGAAGACGGGGGCGGGCGTCGGTGGCATCCCCGGCGACGGCGACGGCGACAGCGCCGACGAGGCCGCCATCCCCGGCGACGACGTCCAAGACGAAGCCGCCCGCCTCCGCAGCGGTGCCGTCACCCGCAGCAGTCGCGCCACCGGCCACCACAGGATGGCGATCAGTACCGCGAAGGGCAGCAGGGTGCCGACGATGATCAGCAGGACCTTCGCCGTGCCGACGAATGCCTGCCAGCCGTCGTGCAGGCCTCGTTGCAGGGCGTTCTGGTGCTTGGCGACGGGGGTCGTCACCGGTGCCGTCGGGGTCAGGAACGTGACCGTGATCGTCGACAGCGACACCTGGTCGTTCAGCGAGGCCTGCTGGGCCTGCATCGACTCCAGGTCCGCCTCGCGGCGCGAGAGCTCGCCTTCGAGCGAGACCACGTCCGACAGGTTCGTCGCATTCTTCATCAGGTCCGTGATGCGGGCGATGCTCGCCTGCTGCGCGGTGATGCGGGTGTTGGTGTCGACGACCTGCGCCGTGACGTCGGAGGCCGAGCGGGTCTCGTTCTGGACCGAGCCGCCCGTGCCCAGCTGGTCGATGACCTTGTCGAACGCGGTCGAGGGCACGCGGAGCGTCACCGTCGACTGCGTCAGCCCTTGCGAGTCCGGCGCGGTGCCGGACTGCGAGTTCTCGTTGCCCACGAAGCCGCCGTTGCTCGCCGCCAGGCTCTCGGCGTTCGCGGTGGCGGTCGCGACGTCCTTCGTGCGGACCGTCAGTGTGGCGGTGTAGACCAGGCTGCGGCCCGCGACCGGTGTCTTGGCCAGCGCGTTCTGTCCCGAGCCGCCCGTGGCTCCCTTGGCCTCGGAACCACCCGGCGACGGCGCCGCCGCCACGTCCCCGCCGCCGCCGCTCCCACCGGCGATCGGCGCGGACGAACTCGACGCCGAGCTCTTGGTGCTGTCGCCGCACCCCGCGCTCAGCCCGACCACCGCGATCGCGGCCAGCACCGCCACGACCCGCCCCACCCGAACATGTTGTCTCATCACGGCAGTGGGACGGTGGCGCAGGTCACACGGTTCCCGCCTGAGCGCTCACGGTTCGGTCACAGAGCGGTATCGGGATGTCACGAAAGAATCAGCCTCCTTACAACACGACTCAGGCTCCGTATACGGATGCGGGGCTCAGGCCAGGAACTCGATCTCGGGGAAAGCCGGAGAAGGCCGGTCCAGCAGGTGGCTGTCGTGCCCGCGGACGAACCGGTCGAAGTACGCCCGCAGGTACGTCCGCACGGCCAGCACCGACCGCGTCGGATCCACCGTGCCGATCAGCTGCTGCACATAGCTCGCCGGCAAGTCGAGCGCGGCGGCGGCCTGGGGGACCAGGGACTGCAGGTCGGTGTACGAGTTGTGTGCGGCATCGGCCAGACGCAGCAGCTTGCGCCAGCCGCGAAGGTGCGACCACGTCTGGGCCCAGCTCGGGTCGTCGCTGAGGTCGTGCCGCTGTGAGCACATGAACAGGAACGGCCGGTCCAGCCCGGCGCTCAGAACCGGCCCGTACAGCGAGCCGTCGAGGTTGATCCCGGCCCGGATCCGGCGGTCGTCGAGCATGGCCCAGGCCGTGGTGGCGCCGCCCATGGAGTGCCCGAACATGCCGACCCGGGACAGATCCAGCGCCTCGGCCAGGCCGCGCGGCAGCGGACGGCGCTCCACGTCCGGATCGCGGCCCGCCGCGATGGCGTGCAGCTCGTCGAGCACGAACAAAGCGTCGGCGTGGCGGACCGAGACCGCCTCGGTGTCGATCTCGTCCGTGTCCGGCGGGATCGTGCGCGGTTCGACGTGGCCGTCGGGGAACTCGACCTCTGAGCTGTCATGGGTGTGGTCGATGGTGACGACCACATAGCCGTGGCTGACCAGATCCTCGACCAGCGTCGTGCACACGTCGCGGTCGCCGCCGGAGCCCGGGGAGAACAGCAGCACCGGGCGCGGTCCGCCCCGGCACTCGGCCGGCGCGCCGTCGTGGCCGTGCGTCGAGGGGACCGACAAGACGCCCAGCGGGAGCGAGCTGTCCAGCAGGTACGCCGTCCACGCGTTCGCCGGCAGCCAGGGCACGAGCCCGTGCCCCTCCACGTCGCGCGCCGGATACCAGATGCCGATCATCAGCTCTCGCAACGGATGCGACGGGACCCACGGGTCGCGGCGCGAGCGGTCGATCAGGTGCAGAGCCACGTTGCCGACCCGGTGCGGGCCGGTCGGCGCGGGCAGGGTGAGCTGAACCGGGGCGGCCGGCGTGGCAGGACGGGCAACGGCGGCGCGCGCCGACTCCGCGGACAGCGTCGGCACGACGGTCCCGAGCCCGAGCGCGGCGAGTCCGGCGAGCGTGGCGCGCCGGCCGGGGTGGAAGGCGGTGGGATCGGTGAGGTTGGTGGGGTCGGTGGAGCGAGGCACGGACATGAGGTCTCCTATCCGAATCGCCGATATCTCAGAACTCTGATCTACCAGACGGCGGCTCCGAACGCGCCCCCGCGCCTACCGCATCGACGACAGCGCCTGCCCGACGCCCTTGATCAGGATCCTGCTGTTCACGAGCGCGGCGTTGAGGAAGTCGTTCGACGTGGAGCCCTGGCGCTGCTCCAGCACGACCCCGAGCACCAGCCGCGTCTTCCCGCTCGCGTCAGGCAGCCGCGCCGCCCACATCAACGCCCCGCCGGCCGGGGTGCTCGAACCGGTCTTCAGGCCGATCACCCCGTCCGCGCCGAGCAGGGTGTTGGTGTTCACGAGTCTGGCGCGCAGGCCCTCCACCGCCGCGCCGGGCATCTTGACGATCCGGTCGAACACCTCGTTCCCGACCACCTTCCTGGCGAGCTTGAGCTGGTCGGCGGCCGTACTCGTGGTCGTCTCCTCATAGCCGCTGGCCCCGGTGTAGGTCGTGTCCGTCATGCCGAGACGGCGCGCGGCGTCGTTCATCTTGGCCACGAAAGCGTGCTCGGTGCCGGCGTCCCAGCGAGCGAGCAGCCGGGCGATGTTGTTGCCGGACGGGATCAGCATCATCTCCAGCAGGTCGTGCTCGCTGAAGGTCTGCCCGGCGGCGACGGGCACGGTCGACTGCTCCGGATCGGACGCCTCGTTCGCGGCCGCGGCGTCGACGCGGATCTTCGGGCCCTGATCGTCGCCGTCGAGCGGATGGTCGGTCAGGATGACGAGCGCGGTCATGACCTTGGTGACGCTCGCTATCGGGACCGGCTTCTGATCGCCCTTCGTCCCCAGGCTGCCGACACCTTCGACCTCGACGCTCGACTGGCCCTGCGCCGGCCACGGCAGCGTGACGGCGGAACCAAGATCGACGGGGGCCGGAGCGGGGACCGGAGCGGGGGCCGGCGCAGGCTCGTAGGCGGAGGTCGGCGCGGGCCGGCTGCCGTGGTGGCTGGTGGTGGCGACGGCGAAAGCGGTCACAGAGGCGATCAGGCCGACGGCGATCGCCACGACCGGGATCACCACAGGAAGCCGGTGGCGGCGGAACTGGATCGGATTCACGCTCAGACCATGACCCGACGCCGTATCGGGCCCGCCGTGGCCGTGTGTCGGCCGAGCCTGGGCTCTGTATCAGTCCGGTATCGGTGTCAGCTCGCCGTCCGCGGCAGAGCGAGCCGCGCGATCGCGCCTCCGCCGTCGGAGGCGTTGCCGAACTCCAGGCGCGCGCCGATGACCCGCGCCTGACCGAGCGCGATCGTCAGGCCGAGACCCTGCCCGCGTCCCCGTTCCGGGGCGCCGGTGCGGAAACGGGAAGGCCCCTCGGCCAGGATGTCCGGCGGAAACCCGGGGCCGTGGTCGCGAACGGTCACCGTCCCGTCGCCACCGACGCCGAGCTCGATCGGCGCCCGGCCATGGCGATGGGCGTTGACCAGCAGGTTGGTGAGGATCCGGTCCAGGCGGCGCGGGTCGGTCCGCACCACGGGATCGCCCTCGACGCCGACGCGCACAGTGAATCCGATGTCTGCGACAGTGTCGGTGACGAACTCCCGCAACGGCACCGCGACGAAGTCCGCCGTCTCGACCTCGGCGTCGAGGCGGGAGACCTCCAGCAGGTTCTCGGTCAGGCTTCGCAGCACCCGTACCCGGTCCCGGACCAGCTCGGTCGCCTCGCCGTCCGGCAGCAGTTCGGCCGCCGCGACCAGTCCGGCCAGCGGCGTGCGCAGCTCGTGCGCCACGTCGGCGGTGAAGCGCTGCTCGGTGCGCAGCCGCTGCCGGAGCGCGTCGGCCATCGAGTCCACGGCCGCGGAGATGTCGTGGACCTCGTCGCCGGCGTGGCCGCGCGCGCCGATGCGGGCGTCGAGGTCGCCGGCGGCGATCCGGTGCGCGGTGCGGGCCGCGCGGCGCAGACGGCGTCCGGCGAACTCGGCGCCGAAAGCCGCCAGCGGGACCAGGACCGCGACGGTGCCCGCGGCCGCGTAGAAGGTGTGCCGGTCCAGGTCTTCGAGATCGCGCTGCTCGGAGGACATGGGGTACTCGGCGGTCACGAGCTTGCCGTCTAAGTACTGGGCCGCCCACATCACCGGCCCCGAGCTGTCGTAGTAGGTCACAGCCAACGACGTCGCCGCCGCCCTCGCCGCCAGCTGTGCCGGGACCGGCGGCTGCATGCCGGGCCGGTCCGACCGTCCGGAGGAGATCACCTCGGCCAGATCGCCCTGCGCGCTGACCCGGCCGTAGTAGAGCTGGCGCGACTTGGTGCTCTGGTGGATGAGGAATCCGATCGAGCCGGACGCGACCGTCACCGCCACGGCCGCCAGCACGGCCATCCGCACGCTCAGGGAACGAAGCGGGTTCCTCATCGGCGCAGCTTGTAGCCGAAGCCGCGGACCGTCTCGATCCGCTCCGCGCCGATCTTCGTCCGCAGCCGCGCCACGCACAGATCGACGACCCGCGAATCCCCGCCCTGCCACTTGTAGTCCCAGACGTCGCGCAGCAGCCGGTGCCGCTCCAGCACGACCCCGGGATGCGCGGCCAGCTCCAGCAGCAGCCGCAGCTCGGTCGGCGTCAGCGCGACCGGCTCGCCGCCGCGCGTGACCTCCAGGCCCTCGGGATCGATGCGTACGTCGCCGAAGACGAGCTCGGCGGCCCGGTCCGAGGACGCGGATGCGGATGCCGGTGCAGGGGCGGCCGTGCCCGGAGACGCCTCCACGACGGTGCGGCGCATCACGGCCCGGATCCTCGCCACCAGCACCGAGGTGTCCACCGGCTTGACCACGTAGTCGTCCGCACCGGCCTCCAGCCCGCCGACCACGTCCAGGGAGTCGCCGCGCGCGGACATCATCAGGATCGGCACCTGGCTGGTCTCCCGGACCCGCCGGCACAGGCCGATGCCGTCCAGCCCGGGCAGCATCACGTCCAGGAGCAGCAGGTCAGGCGGCGCCTCGCGGAAGCGGTCCAGGCCGGCCAGACCGTCGGGGGCCGTGGTCACCGTGAACCCGTAACGTTCCAGCGTCCGGCCCACGGCGATGCGGATCACCTCGTCGTCCTCGACCAGCAGCAGTGACGTCACGCGGTCATCTTTCCATGACAACCAAGTGATCACCGAGAGTGATTGCATGGCTGCTCTCGTAGGTGTTTTTGCAGGTAGCGGCCGCCCGGAATCGCCGGAACCCTTGGCCCCCGGCCTTCTTGCCGTACCTTGTTCAACAGGTGTTTCTGATTCTCAAAGGGGGACCGAAGTGCGTATCGGGCGGCGGATTTTCGTGCTCGCGGCAGTCGTCGCGCTGAGCAGTCCGGCCGTGGCGCAGGCTCGCGGTGGGGGCGGCGGCCACGGGTTCGGCGGAGGCGGCGGCGGTGGCGGCGGGAGCCATGGCGGGGGCGGCGGCATCCACGGTGTCGGGGTCGTCGGGGTGGGCGGCGGCGGGGGCATCGTCGCGCTGCTGATCCTCGCGGTGATCGTCCTGGTCCTGTGGGCGGCGTTCAAGAACCGCAACGGCAAGGGCGGCAAGAGCGGGCTGAACACGGGGTCGGACCGCGCGGCGCACCGCTCGGACGAGGCTGCCGCCAAGCGCGCCACCCAGATCGAGGCGCGGGTCGCGGCGATCGCCGACACTGATCCGACCTTCGCGCCCGACGTGCTCAAGCAGCGTGCCGTCTGGCTGTACACCACTGCCCAGCGCGCTTGGACCAACCGGGATCGCGCCACGCTGAAGCAGATCCTGTCCCCGGTGCTCTACATCAAGTGGGACGAGGAGCTGCGCGACTACCAGTCGCGGGGCGAGGTCAACATCGTCGAGATCGTCTCCGGGCCGACGGTCGAGCTGGTCAACGTCGCGAACCGCTCTGGGGAGACGAAAGACACCATCACGTTCCGCATCACCGCGACGCTCAACGACCGGGTGCAGCGTGCGAACGGCTCGCGCGCGGTGCGCAAGGACGGGTCGACGCGGCCGGTCGAGTACTGGACGCTGCGCAAGGACGCTTCCGGCGCGTGGATCGTGGCCTCGATCGAGCAGGCGGCCGAGGGCGCGCACCACCTGACCGACGCGATCGAGACGGATGTGTGGGACCAGAAGGCGGTCGCCCGCGACGCCGTGCTCGAGGTGGCCCAGAACGTCTCGGTGCAGGGCGCCGGCGATGTGCTGGAGCTGACCAACATCTCCTGGAGCACCGATGCCGACGCCGCCGCCGGCGACCTGAGCGTGATCGACGGACGGTTCGACAAGGCGGTGCTGGAGGTCGCCGTCGAGCAGTTCCTCGAGGAGTGGGCCATGAACGACGGCAGCCTCGACTTCACGTCGGTGCGCACCCCCAACCGCACCGTGATGCGCGACGCGGCCGTCTCGGCGGTCGAGGTGCGCTCGCTGGTCTCGCGGGAGCCGATCGTGGTGCGCGTCGTGGTCGAGGCCGAGGGCTTCTACTACGAGGTGGACCGCCGGACCGAAGAGGTGCTCCTGGGCGACGCGCACAAGCGGCGTCCGGTCTCCTTCGCCTTCGATCTGCGGCTCGACGGTCCGACGGCGAAGGGCTGGACGGTCGTCGCGGCCGAGGCCTCGGCGGGGCCGCGGCTGGCGGACCACCGCTAGCCGACGAGCGCGACCTTGCCGTCGGCGTCGACCGTGTACAACGAGATGCCCAGCCTGCCGCGTACCTCGGCCGGGACGCGCTGAGCGAACCGGACCACCGTCTTGGCCACGACGAGTGCGTAGACGGTGTCCGGTTCGCCCTTCATCCGGCGCAGGAGCCGGCCGTAGCCGGAGTCGAGGTCGGCTCCGGCGTCGCGGCTGAAACCCTTCGCCTCGACGACGAGGCGGCGGCCGTCGGGGTGGCGGGCGTCGATGGACGGGAAGTCACCGCGCAGCGGGAGCTTCTCGCACTCCCAGCCCTGCGCGGCCAGCCACGCTGAGAAGACTTCGACGACGGTGGCCTCGGAGCCGGCTCCGCTGCTGGGGCTCCACATATCCGAGTTCGACATGGGGTCCTTACGAGGCGGCAGCCGCGGTGGGCGTCGCGCTGGACGCCGTCTCGATCGGGCCGCGCGGCGCCGGCACGGCCGCCATGTCCCAGTCGTACGAGCACGTCACCGGCGCGTGGTCGGACCAGCGCTCGGCGTAGGTCGCGGCCCGCTCGGTCACCGCGGAGGTGGCCAGCGCCGCGAGGTTCGCCGAGGCCATCTGGTAGTCGATGCGCCAGCCGCTGTCGTTGTCGAAGGCCTTGCCGCGGAAGCTCCACCAGGAGTAGGGGCCCTCGACACCCGGGTTCAGGTCGCGGACCACGTCGGCGTAGCCGGCCGTGGTCAGAACGCTGGTCAGCCACTCGCGCTCCTCGGGCAGGAAGCCCGAGTTCTTCTGGTTGGCCTTCCAGTTCTTGATGTCGGCTTCCCGGTGGGCGATGTTCCAGTCGCCGCAGACCAGGACCGCTCGGCCGGTCTGGGCCGCCTCGGCGGTCAGAGCGGTGAGGTGCGCGTGGAACCCCTCCATGAAGCGCACCTTCTCGGCCTGGCGTTCGGTGCCGACCTCGCCCGCGGGCAGGTAGAGGCTGGCGATCGTCAGGGTCGGGAGGTGCATCTCGGCGTAGCGGCCGCTGGTGTCGAATTCGGGGACGCCGAAGCCGATGCGGGTGCTCGCCGGGGCGATGCGGCTGTAGAGGGCGACGCCGGCGCGGCCCTTGGCGGCGGCCGGGGCGATGAGGGTGTGCCAGCCTTCGGGGGCGCGCAGGTGCTCCGGGAACTGCTCGGGCTCGGCCCGGACTTCCTGGAGGCACACGACGTCGGCCGGCGTGGCGTTCAGCCACTCGGTGAAGCCCTTGGCGGCGGCGGCGCGGATGCCGTTGACGTTGACGGTGGAGACGGTCAGCACGCGCACCAGGGTAACGGGCGCCGGGGACATGCGCGGCCACCGGCGGGGCGGTGACCGGCGCGTTCGACGTAATCGGAATGACGGCGGCGGGGCATCACCGGCATCATGCCTTAATGGAGAGCCCTTCGAGTTCATCGAATCCATCGAGCCCGTTGAGCCGATCCGTTCCGCCGGCCAGCGGCGTGCGGGCGCCGTGGACCGCCGTGCCGGAGCACCTCCGGGCGCGCGTCCTGGACATGCTCGGCGGGGGAGAGGTCGTCGAGGCGGTGTCGCAGACCGGGGGTTTCTCGCCCGGTCCGGCGGTGCGGCTGCGGACGTCGGCCGGGCGCCGTGCGTTCGTCAAGGCGGTCAGCGTGGAGACGAACCCTGATTCACCGACCATGCACCGCCGGGAGGCTTTGTATTCGGCGCAGATGCCGGAGCACGCGCCGGTCCCCAAGCTGCTGGGGTCCCTGGACGAGGACGGCTGGGTGATCCTGGTCTTCGAGGAGATCGACGGCCACAACCCGGGCCCGGACTGGGATCCGGAGGAGCTGCGCAGAACCGTGGCGGCGCTCGCCGAGCTTTCCGAGACGCTGACCCCCTCGCCGATCGACGCGCCGCCGGTCGCCGAACAGATCGCCGGGTTCACCGGCTGGCGCGACTTCGCCAAGGCGTACGCGGCCGGGGAGGACGATCTGGCCTGGCTCGATCCGTGGGCCGTCGAGCGCCTGGAGCGGCTGGCCGCGACCGAGGAGGGCGCGATCGCCCTGTGCGAAGGCGACACGCTCGTCAACCTCGATGTCCGCGCCGACAACATCCTCGTCACCGCCGACCGTGTCTACTTCGTGGACTGGCCGTGGGCCTCACGTGGCGCGGCGTGGCTGGACATGGCGTTGTTCGTGCCGAACGTGTGGATGTACGGCGGTCCGGAGCCGGCGCGCGTCGTCGCCGAGCATCCGCTGCTGGCCACGGCGGATCCCGCGGCTGTGCGGGCCTTCGCCGTCGGCCTCGTCGGCATGATCACGTACTACAGCCGCCGGCCCGCCCCGCCCGGACTGCCGACGTTGCGGCCGTTCCAGGCGGCGTTCAGCGCGGCCGGGCTGGAGTGGCTCCGAACCCTGGTGGACTGAGCTCTTCCGTTTTTAACGCAATCGCGTTAACGTGCGCCGCGTGAACGCGCGTATCGGGATCCTGGAGGCGGCCGAGCGACGCTTCGCCGAGGACGGCATCGAGGCGGTGTCGCTGCGGCAGATCGCCGCCGAGTCCGGACAGCGCAACACCTCGGCGGTCGCGTACCACTTCGGGACGCGGACTGCGCTGGTCGGCGCGCTGTACGAGTACCGCATGGCGCCGATCAACGCGCGACGTCTGGAGTTCTTGGCGGAGCATCCGGACGGCACGGTGCGGACGTATGTCAGGGCTCTGGTCGAGCCGCTGGCCGAGACGCTCACGGACGCCGAGAAGGCCGGGCGTCCTTCGTGGTATCTGCGCTTTCTCGCCGAAGCGATGAGGTATCCGGAGTACGACCCGGCCTCCGTGGCTCTGGAGCGGCCGGAGGCGTCGAGCATCCGGGCTCTGATACTCGGCATCCAGGAGGCGATCAGCCCTCTGCGGTTGGCGCCGGGGGTCTTCGCCGAACGGATGCGGCTGGTGGCGCTGCTCGTCATCACGTCGCTCGCCGATCGCGAACGGCATCCGGGGACCGGGGTCGGTATCGAGACGCTGATCGCTGCCGGGGCCGCCATTGTGACCGACCCGGCGACCAGCTCAAGGAAGAAGGAGTGAGCCATGGCCCCCTACGCCACCCTGCAAGCCCTGCTCACCGGGCGCGACGTCAACGCCGGCCCCCGCAAGGGCCTGCGACGCCTTCCCGAGGGCGAGGAACCGCGGCCCTACGAGGCCATCACGGTCGCGCCCTGCACCCGGCTGATCGGTGCGGAGATTTCGGGAATCGATCTCAGCGAGGCGATCACGCCCGAGGTATTCGCCGAACTCGATCGCGCGCTGCTGGAATTCAAGGTCCTGTTTTTCCGGAATCAAGCTCGGGTCACCGGTGCGCGGCATCGAGATTTCGCAGGAATGTGGGGCGAATTGGAGGTCCATCCCTTCCTGCCGCAGGGCGAGGTTCCGGAGATCGTGCGTTTCGAGAAGGGGACCGAGAACGCGGGGGTGGAGAACGTCTGGCACGCCGACGTCACGTGGCGGGAGAAGCCCGCGCTCGGGTCGGTGTTGCGGGCCGTGGACGTGCCCGAGGCCGGCGGCGACACGTGCTTCGCCGACATGGCCGCCGCGTACGACTTCCTGCCCGAGCCGGTCAAGGCGCGGATCGAGGGGCGCGTCGCGGTGCACGACTTCACGCTGCCGTTCGGGCTCGGTATGGACCCGGACAAGCTGAAGGAGATGCAGGCGAAGTACCCGGCGGTGGAGCACCCGGTGGTGCGGACGCATCCGCGGACCGGGCGCCGCACGCTGTTCGTCAACGCGATCTTCACCACGCACATCGTCGGCATGCCGGAGGACGAGAGCGAGGAGCTGCTGAAACTGTTGTTCAAGCAGGCCGCGGTGCCGGAGTACCAGGTGCGGTTCAAGTGGGCACCGGGGTCGATCGCGTTCTGGGACAACCGGGCCGTGCAGCACTATGCGGTCAGTGACTATTTCCCGCAGCGCCGGGTGATGGAGCGTGCTGCGATCCTGGGGGACCGGCCTCGGTAGGCGGCTGGGGCTGGGGCTGCGGTACGAGGGCGGCGGGTGTCGTGGGGGGCGGCGGCGGTGTCGATGCCGGGTCTGTCGGTGTGGATGTGGGTGCCGGTGCGGGCGTCGGCTCGGGCGGGGTCTCCGCGGAAGCACCGGTCCCGTGGTCGGCCGGCGCGTGGGCGGGCATCCCCGTCGGCGCGGCCACGTCGCCCTGCTGCTCCCGCCACTTCTTGAGCCCGTCCAGGAAGCCGGCGCGCAGCTCGTGCTTGATCGGCTCCAGCTCCGCCTCCCAGGTGTCGATGCCCAGGTCGTTGGCGAAGCGCAGCAGGTCCGGGTCGAGGTCGTGCGGGACCCAGGTCCAGGTCGCGGTCCAGTCGGTGAGGCGGCGGCGCTCGGCCTCGGTGGCGCGCGCCATCCAGCGGGCGACGTAGGCGCGGCCGACGTCGATCGGCTCGGCGCGGCCCATGCTCTTGTTCTCCTCGGCGTCCAGGAAGCGCTGGGTCGGGGAGGTGACCTGCCACAGCTTGGGGAAGCGGCTGTTGGCCAGCGGGGTCTTGGGCGACTCGGTCGGGTGCAGGACGCGCGGGGGCATGTCGAGCGGGGAGGGGAAGGCCTTGTGCGCGGGCTTGGCGTGCTCGCCGGGGCTGCCGGGCTTGGCGGGTTCGCAGCCGGCGTCCTCGGCGTAGCCGGGCGGCGGGGGCTTGACCCAGACGTAGGGCTTGAGCCACTCCTCGGACAGGGTCATCGACTTGTCCACCGCGGCGATGAGCTCCAGGGACTGGTTGTAGTCCGAGGCGGCGCCCCACAGGTGGATGCGGGTGCCGTACTCCTGGGCCTCCTCGACCGCGTGGAGCAGGTCCTCGTCGCCGCTGACCAGGACGACGTCGGCGACCGCGCGCTTGCGGGCCAGGCCGGTGAGGTCGGCGTGCAGGAAGGTGTCGACGCCCTTCTGCTCGAACTTGCCGTCGTCGCGGCGGACCAGCTTGCCCAGCCGGAGCTTGACCCCGTCCAGGACCCGGAGCAGGCGCTGGTCGCGGGTCGGCCCGGTGGCTGGAGCGGCGTCGTACCAGTAGACGCGCAGGACCGGCAGGCCGGTCTCGGCGGCGGCGCGCTCGGTCAGCGCGGTCACCAGACCCGGGTAGTCCACGTCGATCCCGGGGCGGCCGGGGTCGCCGCTCACCACGTTCGCGGCGGCGGCGAGCACATATCCGGCGTCGACCAGCACGGCACAGCGATCCATTGGCTAAAAGTGTCACATGGTCGCGGAAGGTGGCAACACGACAGACCGGCAGTCACTCGCCTTTACCGAATAAGACCGCTGACGGCAGAATCGGCCCCATGAGAACACTCGGGGGGCTGATGACTGAGTTCTTGCCGCGCCGCCGGCGAATGCGGAATATGGCAGGAATATGCGTTGTCGCGATCAGCGCGGCGGTGGCGCTTCAGGGGTGCGCCGGCAGCGGGACGGTGGCGGTGGTGGTTCCGGGCGGGACCACGTCGCCGGCGGCGAGCACCGGGACGGCTACCGCGACCGGGACGTCGACGTCGACCGGGACGGCGACAGCGGCGCCGACGGAGACGTCGGCGCCGGGCACCTCGCAGGCGTCGTCACCCTCGCTCCCGCCGGACACCGGCGGCTGGACCCCGCAGGGGGGCCTGGCGACCGCAGTGCCGATCGACACCGTGGTGAACCCCGACAAGTCGGTGACGGTGACCTACCCCCGGGGCGCGCAGCCCGGCCACGCCCTGACCATCAAGCTCAAGGCCACGCGCGACAACGACAAGCTGGTGGTCGCCACCTACGCCGACAACGAGAGCGGCCAGCAGGTCTCCCTGATGGCCGGCCTGTTCAGCAGTTCCGGAGCGCTGGACGACCACGGCAACTCGATGAACTTCGAATCCCTGGACCCGGGCTGGACGCTCGGCAGCGGCGACGGCCGGGGCGACATCGCCCCCGGCCAGCCGCTGACCGGGAACATGGTGATCGACGCCCCGGCCTCGGGGTCCACGTTCAACCTCTACTGGGAGCAGGCTGTCGGGCCGGTCGGCGGCGTCATGAGCGGGGTGATCCTGATCCGGAACATTCCGATCAACTGACGAATGGGGCGTCGCCGCCCATCTCCTTGCGGAAGACCACGGCCTCGGCGCTGAATCCCATGCGCTGCTCGTAGAAGGGCACGGACATGGGATTGTTCGCCTCGGTCTCCAGGATGACGACCTCGGCGCCGCGTTCGCGCCCCCACGCCTCGGCGGCCCGCATCAGCGCGGACCCGACACCGTGGCGCCGGTGCGCGTCCGCGACGCACAGGAGGTCGACGTGCAGACGCCGGCGGCTGAAATCGGTCTGGATCTCCCGGCCGAGGGGGTCGATGGGTTCGTGGAGGGTGGCGACGATCATGCCCGCCACGACGCCGCCGACCTCCGCGAGGAGCTTCGCCTTGCCAGTCTTGTCCGGGTAAAGGGCGTTGACCTCCTCGAACCACTCGGCCAAGCCCTCGGCGGCGGGTACGCGGAAGGTGTGCGGGTTCAGCGATGTGAACAGACTGCCCATGTCCCGCCACAACTCTGCGCACGCCACGCCGTCGCCGGGACGGACCGGCCTGATCGAGATGTCATTCATCTGACAAGAATGCCCGCTGGCCCTGATGAGCGCGCCGCCGATCCCGCCCGGGGATCGACGGCGCGCGCCGCGTTCGTCAAGGCCCTGCCGGCTAGCCGACCTTCGTGATCTGGAACTTCAGCCCCAGATCCTCGTCCCCGGCCACCGCCGCGGGCACCGCGCCCTCGGCGAACTCCACGGCCAGGACCTCGTCGGCGATCATGGCGGCGTGCTCGCGCACCGCCTCGGCCGTTTCGGCTCCGGCGGCCGAGCCGTCCAGTGCCGCCCACGTCAGGGTGATGCGGTCGGCGACGTCCAGGCCGGTCGCCTTGCGCGTCTCCTGCAGGAAGCGCACCACGTCGCGGGCCAGGCCCGCTCGGCGCAGTTCGGGGGTGACGTGCAGGTCCAGGGCGATGGTCTCGCCGCCGGAGGTGGCCACGGCCCAGCCTTCGCGGGGGGTCTCGGTGACGATGACCTCCTCGGGGGAGACCGTCACCTCCTCGCCCTCGACCACCACCGTCGCCGAGCCCTGCGAGCGCAGCGCGCCGGCCAGGGCCGCGGCGTCGCAGGCGGCGATCGCCGCGGCGACCAGCGGGGTGCGCTTCGCGAAGCGCGCGCCGAGCGAGCGGAAGTTGCCCTTCGCGCTGTAATCGATGAGGTCGCCTCCGGCGTCGGCCAGCGGCGAGGTCGTCACCACGTTCAGCTCCTCCAGCAGCTGCGCGCGCAGCTCCTCCGGCAGCGCGCCCCAGCCCGGAGCGCCGACCAGGGCCCGCGACAGCGGCTGGCGGGTCTTCACGCCGGAGTCCGCGCGGGTGGCGCGGCCCAGCTCGACCAGGCGGCGGGTCAGGGCCATCTGCTCGGTCAGCTCCGGGTCGACCAGATCCTCGTCGACGGTCGGCCAGGCGGCGAGGTGCACCGATTCCGGCGCCTCCGGGGCGACCGGGCGGACCAGGTCCTGCCAGACCCGCTCGGTGATGAACGGGACCATCGGGGCCATCAGCTTCGTCACCGCCTCCAGCGCCTCGTGCAGCGTGGCCAGGGCGGCCGGGTCGGCGTTCCAGAAGCGGCGGCGGGCGCGGCGGACGTACCAGTTGGACAGGTCGTCCACGAACGCCGACAGCAGCTTGCCGACCTTCAGCGTGTCGAACTCGTCCATGGCCGCGGTGACCTCGCGGACCAGGACGTTGAGCTCGGACAGCACCCAGCGGTCCAGGGCCGGGCGCTCGGCCGGCTTGGGGTCGGACTCCGACGGCGACCAGCCCGCGGTGCGGCCGTACAGCGCCTGGAAGGACACCGTGTTCCAGTACGTCAGCAGGGTCTTGCGGACCACTTCCTGGATGGTCGCGTGCCCCACGCGCCGGGCGGACCACGGCGAGCCGCCGGCCAGCATGAACCAGCGGACGGCGTCGGCGCCGTGCTGGTCCATCAGCGGGATCGGCTCCAGGATGTTGCCCAGGTGCTTGGACATCTTGCGGCCGTCCTCGGCCAGGATGTGGCCCAGGCAGAGCACGTTCTTGTACGACGACTTGTCGAACACCAGCGTGCCGACCGCCAGCAGCGAGTAGAACCAGCCGCGGGTCTGGTCGATGGCCTCGGCGATGAAGTCGGCCGGGTAGGCGACGTCGAACTTCTCCTTGGAGCCTTCGACGTAGGGGTAGCCGTGCTGCGCGAACGGCATCGAGCCTGAGTCGTACCAGCCGTCGATGACTTCGGGGACGCGGGTGGCCGTCTTCGAGCACTGCGGGCAGGGCATGGTGACGTCGTCCACGAACGGCCGGTGCGGGTCCAGGTTCGACACGTCCTGGCCGGACAGCTCGCCGAGTTCCTTCAACGACCCGACCGCGGTGACGTGGTTCTCCTCGCACACCCACAGCGGCAGCGGAGTGCCCCAGTAGCGCTTGCGGGACAGCGACCAGTCGATGTTGTTGTTCAGCCAGTCGCCGAAGCGGCCGTACTTGACGTTGTCCGGGAACCAGTTGGTCGCGTCGTTCTCGCGCATCATCGCGTCCTTCAACGCGGTGGTGCGGATGTACCAGGCCGGCTGCGCGTAGTAGAGCAGCGCGGTGTGGCAGCGCCAGCAGTGCGGGTAGCTGTGCTCGTACTCCAGGTGCTTGAACAGCACGCCGCGCTCGCGCAGGTCGGTGGTCAGGACCTCGTCGGCCTTCTTGAAGAACACGCCGCCGACCATCGGCACCGACTCCTCGAAGGTGCCGTCGCCGCGGATCGGGTTCACCACCGGCAGGTCGTACTTCTTGCAGGTGGCCAGGTCGTCGGCGCCGAAGGCCGGGGCCTGGTGGACCAGGCCGGTGCCGTCCTCGGTGGTGACGTAGTCGGCCAGCACCACGAAGTGCGCGTCCGGGATGTCGACGAGCTCGAAGGGGCGCTGGTAGGTCCAGCGCTCCATCTCGGCGCCGGTGAACGACTCGCCGGTGCGCTCCCAGCCCTCGCCGAGCGCCGCGGCCACCAGGGGCTCGGCCACGACCACACGCTCGGTGCCGTCGGTGACCACCACGTAGGTGACCTCCGGGTGCGCGGCCACGGCGGTGTTGGAGACCAGGGTCCAAGGTGTGGTCGTCCAGACCAGCAGCGAGGTGTTCCCCGCCAGCGGCCCGGAGGTCAGCGGGAAGCGCACGTAGACCGAGGGGTCCACGACCGTCTCATAGCCCTGTGCCAGCTCGTGGTCGGACAGGCCGGTGCCGCAGCGCGGGCAGTACGGCGCGACCCGGTGGTCCTGGACCAGCAGGCCCTTGTCGAAGATCTGCTTAAGCGACCACCACACCGACTCGACGTAGGACGGGTTCATCGTCCAGTACGCCTCGTCGGTGTTGACCCAGTAGCCCATGCGCTCGGTGAGCTTCTCGAAGGCGTCCACGTGGCGGCGCACCGACTCGCGGCACTTGGCGTTGAACTCGGCGATGCCGTAGGCCTCGATGTCCTGCTTGTTGGTGAAGCCGAGCTCGGCCTCCACGGCCAGCTCGACCGGCAGGCCGTGGCAGTCCCAGCCGGCCTTGCGGTCCACGCGGTGGCCCTGCATGGTCTTGAAGCGCGGGAAGACGTCCTTGAAGACGCGGGCCTCGACGTGGTGGGTGCCGGGGCGGCCGTTCGCGGTCGGCGGGCCCTCGTAGAAGGTCCAGGTCGGCGCGCCCTCGGTGGCCTTCAGGCTCTTGTCGAAGATCGAGGCGCCGCGCCAGAAGTCGATGATCCCGGCGTCCATCGCCGCCAGATCGAGCTGGGCGTTCACGGGGCGGTACAGCCTCGGATCGGGCGCAGTCATGTCCGCGGTGCCTTCCTTCGTCGTAGGTCTCAAAGCCGACGAAGGGACGACACTGGCACTCTCTATAGAGCGCCGGTACCGCGGTACCACCCTCCTTGACACATCGTCGTCAACGACGTGTCCACTTCATTGGTATCCGGCCGGTTCTACTCAGGCCCGGGTCAGGGCCCTTTCTTCCGGCGGCTCGGGGGTGATTTTCGCGCGGCGTCCGCCTCCGGGCTCGCACCGTCCCCGGATCGCTGAGGCTTTCCCGCCGCGCTACTCGTCCCGTCGCTGCCTGCTCGGGTACTCGTGTCATTGTAAGGCGTGTGGAGGAGCTCCGAATTCCAATTCGCGTGAAGCCCGGGAGCTCGCGCACGAAGGTCGGCGGACGCCACGGCGACCGGTCACTCATCGTGGCCGTTTCGGCGAAGGCGGTCGGCGGCGCGGCGACCGAGGCGGCGCTCCGGGCGGTCGCCGAAGCCCTGGGAATGCCCCGCCGCTCCGTGGTGTTGATCAGCGGAGCCACCTCGCGTGACAAAGTCTTAGGTGTTTCTTCGGAAACCCCGGATACCCTGCGCGAGCTGGTGCGGGAACTGCTCGGCTGATCCGGGCGGATTCCGCGGAACGTGCCGGTCTTCCCGGCCCGAGCGGCCTCTTAGCCCGAATGAGTGAATGTTTGGTGCGCAAGTGTTCGACGGGAACTGGTGGGCGGGTTGGGACGTTTCTCCCCTCACGAAGCGTGATTAGCGGGGGCTCGGTGCGGGCACGCTACACGTCGCGTGTGAGTTGGGGGCGGACGGGTTGTGCGGCTCGGTTCGAGCGCATTGCGCCGCCACGTCAGAGAGCGAGGATGACGGCCGTGACGACGAGCAGGACGAAGGCATCAGAGGCGGCCACGGGGGCCCATGCCGCGACCACCGGGCCCGCGGTGTCCGTCAAGGGCACGAAGGCGGCGGCCGGCAAGGCGGTGCCCAAGCCGGCTCGGGCCGCGACCGGGGCCACGGCCTCGCCGCCGACGCGCCGCTCCGGCGCCGGAGCGGCGAAGCGGTCGGCGAGCGGGCCGGCCGCTTCGGTTTCTGGAAAGGTTTCCGCCACGCCCGCTGCGGCAACACCCGCTGCAAAGACTTCGGTCGATGCGAAGACTTCCGTCAAGACCGCTGCGCGGGAATCGGCCGCCGCGGAGAAGGAGACAGCCATGACGGTCACGCAGACTGTGGAGACGCCGGCCGGTGTCGGCGGGCTGCCGCCGTACCGGTCCGGTGAGGACCCGTGGACCACCGACGAGGTCGGCGAGCTGCAGGCCGAGCTCGAGGGGGACGCGGCGCGCCTGCGCCGGGAGATCAGCACCGCCGAGACCGGCATCGCCGACCTGCTGCGGGACTCCGGGGAGGGGGCCGGCGACGACCAGGCCGACGCCGGGACGAAGAACTTCGAGCGCGAGCACGAGATGGCCATAGCGAACAACGCGCGCGAGATGCTCCAGCAGACCGAGCGCGCGCTGGCGCGGCTGGCGGCCGGGACCTACGGCGTCTGCGAGTCGTGCGGCGAGCCGGTCGGCAAGTACCGGCTGCAGGCGTTCCCGCGGGCCACGCTGTGCATGAGCTGCAAGCAGAAGCAGGAGCGGCGCTGAGCCGCGAACGGATGAGGGACGTCCGCGTGCCCGGCCTGTGCCGGGCCCGGCCGCGATCTTCGCGGTGATCGAGCTCCGGTGAGCGTGTCGCGAAGGTAGGGTGTGCGCGTGGCTTCAGAAGTGCGTGCGGATTCAGAGGTGGCCGAGGACGTGGCCGGGATCGTCGACGAGACCGAGGGAGGTGCCGGCAGGTCTGGCGCCTCCGACGTTTCCGAGGCGTCCGGGTCCGGCCGCCGGACCGCTCCGGAGACCGGTTCGAAGGCCGGTTCGAAGACCGGTTCGAAGACCGGCTCGGACACTCCGGGGCAGGTCGAAGCCGCTGAATCCGCCGAAGTCGCCGCCTCCGCCGGGACTGCTGCTGAACCCGCCGGGGCCGCCGAAGCAGCCGAGGCTGGAACCACCGGGGCCGCTGCGGCCTCCGACGTCAGCGCGGCCGGCGAGAGCACCGGGGTCCCGCCCCGCCGGCGCCGCATCTGGATCGTGCTGATCTGCGCGGCGCTCGCGCTGGCCATCGACACCGTCAGCAAGGCGATCGTGGTCGCGAACCTGCAGGACCGCGGTCCGATCCACGTCCCGGGCGGCTTCCTGAACCTGACCCTGATCCGCAACTCGGGCGCGGCGTTCTCCATCGGCGAGAGCCAGACCTGGGTCTTCACGGTCATCGCGGCCGGTGTGGTGTTCGTCATCCTGCGGGTCTCGCGCAACCTGCGCTCGCTGCCGTGGGCCATCGCGCTCGGGCTGCTGCTCGGCGGCGCGCTGGGGAACCTGAGCGACCGGCTGCTGCGCTCCCCGGGTGTCGGCCGCGGCGACGTGGTGGACTTCCTGCAGTTCCCGACGTTCCCGCTGGTGCACTACGACTTCCCGGTGTTCAACCTCGCCGACACCTCGATCGTGATCGGCGGCTGCCTGATGGTGCTGCTGTCCTTCCTCGGCATGCAGCCGGACGGGACGCGGCACAAGGACCTGAAGCCCGCGGACGGGAACGCCGAGGAGTCCTCCGAGAAGGACGCTGAGAGTACGGGTTCTTAAGACCAAGGGTTCTTAAGACCAGCGGCCAGAGGTCCTCGAACAGGGTGCCCACCGCGCAACGGCGTTCAGAGCGCGACGGGCTCACCGAACCAGCGAGCCAGGCGAGTCTCCAGGTCCTGCTGATCCTCGCCGATCCACGCGATGTGGCCGTCGGGGCGTAGCAGGAGCGCCGGGACGTCTATTGCCGCGGTGCTGTCCGTGATGAGGTCGACGCGGTCCGACCAGCCGTCGTTCCGCAGGCGTCCGGTACGGTCCAGCAGCAGGCCACGGCCTCGGTGCGTGTGCTCGTAGAGCGGGCCGTCCTTCAGCTCGATGTCGCGCAGGCGGCGGCCGATCGGGTCGGGGCCCTCGCCGAAGTCGTAGCGGATGTCGATCGCGGCGATCTGTTCCACGAGGCGGCGGTTCACCTCGTCGATGTCCATCAACGCGGTCAGCAAGCGGTGCACGGCCTGCGGGCCCGGTTCGGGGGACAGCAGTTCCATCTGGACGCGGGTGTTCTCCAGCACGTCCTCGGCGACCGGGTGGCGTTCGGCCTGGTAGGTGTCGAGCAACGTCGCCGGCGCTCGGCCGCTGACCTGCGCGGCCAGCTTCCATCCGAGGTTGAAGGCGTCCTGGACGCCGAGGTTGAGGCCTTGCCCGCCGGCCGGCGGATGGATGTGCGCCGCGTCGCCGGCCAGCAGGACCCGTCCGACGCGATAGCGCTCGGCGAGGCGGGTGGCGTCGCCGAAGCGGGACATCCAGCGCGGGGAGTGCACCCCGAAGTCGGTTCCGGCCACGATGCGCAGGTGCTCGCGGAAGTCTTCGAGCGTCGGCGGTTCCGCGCGGTCGGTGACGTCCGGGAGAGGGACGACGACGCTGTAGACGCCGTCGCCGAAGGGTCGCAGAGACAACCGCTTGTTCCTCTTGCGGCCCTCGGCGAGGTGGACGGCGATCTCCTCGGCCGGGATGCCGACCTCCATCTCGCCCATCAGGGTCTCGGTGCGCGCGGGCTCGCCGGGGAAGGCGACGCCGAGCAGCTTGCGGACCGTGCTGCGCGCGCCGTCGCAACCGACCAGATAGCGGGCTCGCAGCTGTTCGCCGTCGGCCAGCCCGACGGTCACGCCGTCGTCGTCCTGCTCGAGGGCGATGACCTCGCATCCGCGGCGGACCTGCGCCCCGAGCGCGATCGCGTGCTCTTCGAGGAGGCTGTCGATGTCCCGGCGCCGCATGCCGAGCATGTACGCGTGCGCCGAATCCAGCTCCGCGGGGGCGGGCTTGGGGATGCCGGCGAAGACGCCGGTGACGGGGCGCTTGCGGCCGCGTTCGAGGAAGCGGTCCAGCAGGCCGCGCATCGCCATCAGCTCGATGCTGCGAATATGCAGGCTGAGGATCCGGAAGTGGGGAGTGGGTTCGGGTTCCTTTTCCAGGACCAGGACCCGCACGCCGTGCAAACGCAGTTCGGCGGCCAGCATCGCGCCGGTCGGCCCGCCCCCGGCGATGATCACATCGGCCGTGAACTGCTCGTTCGTGGTGTGCCGGCTGGGGGTTCGCGCAGGTCGTGACATCGGTGGCCCATCTTCCGGCACGCCCGGGGTGCTCGCAAGCGATATATCCGCGCCGGACCGGGGCCGGCAGCGGTGGGGCTGAGCGCCTCCGGCGCTGCCGGATAATGGTGGCCATGTCTGATCTCCGCAGCCTCCCCATTCCGGACGGCCTCGAAGGCGAGCGCCTCGACGCCGCGCTGGCCCGCATGTTCGGCCTGTCGCGCACGCGGGCCGCCGAGCTGGCCGCGGACGGACGGGTGCGGGTGGACGGCGCCGAGGCCGGCAAGTCCGACCGGGTGCGCGGCGGGTCCTGGCTGGAGATCGAGCTGCCGCCGGCCGCCGATCCGGTGGCGGTGAAGGCCGAGGCCGTCGAGGGCATGGCGATCGTGTACGACGACGAGGACATCGTCGTCATCGACAAGCCGGTCGGCGTCGCGGCGCACCCGAGCCCGGGGTGGCTGGGAACGACCGTGGTCGGCGGGCTGGCCGCGGCCGGGTACCGGATCTCGACGTCCGGGGCCTCGGAGCGGCAGGGGGTCGTGCACCGGCTGGACGTCGGCACCAGCGGGCTGATGGTGGTCGCCAAGTCCGAGCGCGCCTACACGCTGTTGAAGCAGGCGTTCCGGGACCGGACCGTGGACAAGCGCTACCACACGCTGGTGCAGGGGCACCCGGACCCGATGCGCGGCACCGTGGACGCGCCGATCGGCCGGCACCCGCACCACGACTACAAGTTCGCGGTGGTCCGGGACGGCAAGGACAGCGTCACGCACTACGAGACGATCGAGGCCTACCGGGCCGCGACGCTGCTGGCGATCAAGCTGGAGACCGGCCGGACGCACCAGATCCGCGTGCACATGGCGGCGCTGCGGCACCCCTGCGTCGGGGACCTGCAGTACGGGGCGGACCCGAAGCTGGGGGAGCGGCTGGGGCTGACGCGGCAGTGGCTGCACGCGGTGAGCCTCGGGTTCGAGCACCCGGGGACCGGGGAGTGGGTGCAGTTCGAGAGCCGGTATCCGGACGATCTGCAGCATGCGCTGGACCTGATCGCCGCGGAGAGCTGATTTCACCAGGCTGATTCCTCAGCTGATTCCTCCAGCTGATTCGTTCAGGCTGCTTCGCTCAGCCTGATCCTCGGTCTGACTCCACCCCTCAGGCTGCTTCGATCAGGCCGCAGGGCTTTGTTTCGCTGCGGTCTGCGGCGTTGCTGCCCGCCGCGAGGCGATCTTGGCGGTTCACTGGGATCCGTGTCGAAGAGGACGGACTGGTGGTGGCCGCCGGCGCACCCGCGCACCTGGGCGGCGATGGTCGGCGCGGTCTTCCTGGTGGCGTTGACGACGCTGGTCGGGGTGTATCTGTCGCATCTGGACCGGGGCGGCCGGCACAGCGGCTTCGGCGCCGGCGCGACCACCGCACCGGACCGCGTCGACATCGTGGCCACGATCAACCGCGTCGAGCCGGCACGCAACGACGCCCAGGTGCGGGTGTTCGTGACCGTCGTCGGCAAGTACGCCCAGGACGGCGACGAGCTGGTCCCGGTCGGGAATCTGACCATCGACACGACCTCGCTGTCGGCGGAGCAGCTGACCTATCCGGCGGGCAAGCGCGTCGTGTCCAAGGACATGCTGATGGACCTGCCCGGCGGCGACATCGCCGACTACCCGTTCGACCGCTACACCACCAGGCTCGGCTTCTCGGCGGCCCTCGACGGCGAGCCGGTCCCGACCGCCGTCGCGATCGTCGACTCCGACCCGGGCTTCGTGACCCGCGCGACGGTGAGCGCCGACCAGACCGAGCCCGGCTTCGACATCCAGCTGCGCCGCACCCGCGGCACCTTCGCGATGGTCTGGCTGATGTACGTGATCATGTGGTCCCTGGCCCTGTCGGTCCTGACCGGCGCACTGGTGATCGGCCACCGCAAGCTGGGAATGGTGTGGCCGGGCCTGGGCTGGATGGCCGCCTCACTGTTCGCGCTGGCCGGCTACCGGAACACCGCACCGGGCAACCCGCCGATCGGCTGCCTGCTGGACTACACGGTCTTCCTGTGGGCGGAGGCGATCGTCGCGTTCTCGGTGGTGTACGCCGTGCTGCGGGGGACGCGAGTGGAGGTGCGGCACGCGGAGGCGGAGGCTGAGGCGGCCGGCCCGAGTTCGTAATCAGGGGGCGGCGGTGGGTTGCTTGCGGCGGAGGACGACGATGTCGGAGTACAGGGATACGACGATCTCGTTCTCTGGTGTGAGTACTACTTGGTCGGGCCAGGGGAGGCGCAGGGTCTCGATGTGCCGGCCGGTGCGCAGGTTCCACAGATACAGGCTGTTTTCGGCATTGGTCGACGCCGCCACTGGCGTGTCGTCGACGAATCCGATGTCGATACAGCGCGTGTGACCGTCCTCTTTGCGTATAGGGGCGAACAGAGGCTGACCTGTGGAGAGATTCCAAGCTTCGATCGATGTGCTCGTGTATGTCACGGCGATGGGAGCGCCGTCGATGGTCGCACTCGCCACAGGGAAGCTCTCAGTGCCCTCGTTCACGGGGAAGCGCTTCTCGGTTCCGGACCGGAGATTCCAGACGCGGCCGATGGTGGATCCCGAGCCGAACGCTTTGGTGCGTCCGACACTGAACACCAATGGTTCTCCATCGACCGTGGTGCAAGGCAGCGCGCCGAATCCGTCAAAGAACCCGAGTGGTCTGTGTTTCTTCCGATTGCCTGTGGTGAGATCCCAAATGCTCAAGCACCCGTCATCTGTGGCGACGAGCGCAACGGGCGACCCGTCGACTTCGGTACACGACATCGCGTCGATCATGACGCCCCGTTCCGTCGTCCGAAGCACGCGGGTCCCGCCTGTCTTCAGGTTCCACACCCGAAGGCCGGTCCCCTCGTTGACCACCACGTGCGGGTGGGAATCGATGTCGATCCCCTCGATGTCGTCATACTCGACCGTCTGTTCGTTGTGGTGGTCCACCAAAGCTCGGCCTCGGCTCAGATCCCACAGCGAGGTCCAGCCGAAGATATTGACGGTGGCGGCAGTCGGAATACCGTCGATCTTGCGGTAGACGAGTCGCCGGATCTTATGGCCGAGCCCTGCGGCCGGTTGCGGAGGAGCACTCGGCTTCGGTAGCTGCCACAAGCGCAGACTGCAGTCTGATCCCCCTGATGCGCCGATCGGGGCGCCGTTCACAATGGCGCACTGCACTTTCGTCACGCTGCTGGTGTGTCCCATCAGCGTGACGACAGCCGTGGCTGTCGACAGATTCCAAACGCGGACCGGCTCCTCGAGGTCTGCCGCCATCGCCATGGCCACACCGTCGATGTGGTAGCAAGCGATAGCCGTTATCGCGCTCGTGTGACCGGTCATCGGCCCGCCGATGGGCCGGTAGTCGCGCAGGCTCCACAGCCGGATCGCACCGTCATGACACCCCGTGACGACTACCGGTTCGCCGTCGATGGCCGTGCAAGCCAGGGCGGTGATTTCGAGGGTCGGCAGCCCGACGATATGAACCTCGCCCGTGTGGAGGTTCCACGTGGCCACAGAGGAGCCATCGGCGAACACGATCGTGGGCACATCGTCGATGACCGTAGTGGATATCACGGCACTGCCGAGCCGGTTCTGTGGTGGCACCGCGATCGATTTCCCGTGCTGCCGAAGGGTCTCCAGATTCCACACGCTCGCCGTTCCCGCGCGGGAGGTCGTGATGACGACTGGAGCCCCGCCTACCTCACTGCAGGCAACCACCTCCTGCCCGTCGGTCGATCCGGTCACGATGTCACCCAGAGCTGTGCCGGTTCGCAGGCACCACATCCTGAGCGAACCTTGCGGGCCGGGGGTGATGATCGTGGGCCGGCCGTTCACCGCGGTGACCGCGACCGAGAACAAGTGAGACGACTCGTCGACGATGGGTGGAAACTGCGGCTTGCCGGTACGCAGGTTCCATACATTGATGCGTGATCTGGCGACCGCGATGACGATCGTCTCGCCATCAAGTTCGGCGAACGCGATCCCGAAGAGATCGAACGAGTAATCGGGCAGGACATCCAGCACCGCCGTGGTGAAGGCGGTCCCGGTGGCGAGATGCGGAATCCATCCACCGATCGGGATCTGTGAGACCAACTGCTCCTGCAATGTCGTCGCCTGCGCACGGGCCGCGTCTATAGCGAGGATGAGGCGACGGTCCTCAGGCGACCATTGCATGTGGGTGTCGATGCTGGCGCGGTAGACGGCGGCCGCCATACGTGCCGGCCCTGAGGCCGCCCGTCCGAGATGCGATTTCAACGCCCAGGGTTCGGCGTGGACCAGGAACTCGGCGTCGGCGAGCAACTCGTCGATCCGGCCTGCCTCGCCGGCGTGGAACCCGAGATGGTGGAGCGCGTAAGGGTGAGCCCGAGCCCAGTGGCGCGTTGCGTCAGCCCGGTAGGGAACGCTGCGAGTGAGCACGTCGACGAAGGCGCTGTGTACGGCTGCCTCGTCGAGATCGGCGGACAGATGCTCTATCAGTGCTTGATGGTAGATCCGATAGGCCGACCGGTCGCCGTCGACGGACTCCACGACATACGCACCAGCGGTGCGGCGCAGCCAAAGGACGTCCTCATCCGTGTAGTCGTGTCCTGACATGGCGCTCGCAAGCGGGGCCCACAAGTTCTCCCACGGCAACCCCTCACCCTGCGCGAACGCCAGCGGCCGCAGCAGATCCACTGCGCGCTGCGCCTCCGGCCCCAGCCGTCGCTCCAGGTCCTCCCGCATCGCTTGATCAGCGTGCCGGGGCAGCGACCGTCGCCACTCGGGGCTCTGGGGGTCGGCCACCGCGTGTCCGGCGGCAGCGAGAGTTCCAGCCGCGATGCGCGCGACGAGGAACGACGTCCCCGCTGCGTCGACGACCGCCTCCGCGACTTCGCGAACCCGGGACCCCGCGGTGCGGTACGGGGAGTCGCGCTGTGCTTCGATCAGGGTCTGCACCGTGTAGGACATGAGGGCGGCTTGGTCCGCGAAACGGCCCGTGTCCAGGTCGACGATCCGGTCCGGTGGCTGTCCGAGGTGTTCCAGCAGGTAGGGCCGAGTGCCCAGCAGCAGCCTGATCCGTCCTTCGGAGTGTTCGACGAGCTGGCGCAACACGCCGCTGCACAAGCTCTCCGGGGTCGCGGCCTCGTCGAGCCCGTCGATGATGACCGTGAAGGGGCGGGGCCGACCCGGGGACCCCAGCGCCGTCAGAAGCGAACCGACACTGTCGGCTGTGACCCGTGCCGCGGCGGCGAGCGCCTCGATCACGTCGCGGTCGGTCAGGTGCTGGGCGTACACCACGGCGTCGAGGGTCTCGGGAAACATGTCGGGGGACAGGTTCAGCGCCGCGAACGGGACCGAGGGCCGCCGTTTGGGGTGCGTGATGGTCGCGACGAGCCCGAGCAGGGCTGTCTTCCCCGACCCGGGGCCGGCGGTCACGACCTGGCAGGAGCCGGTGCCCCGCATCCAGGCGGCCAGGCTTTCCAAGGCGGCGTGTCGTCCTCGGAACCACCATCCGGCCCGCGCGTCGTTGACGGGATGGGCCATCGCCTTGACCAGCATGGCGTTGGTGTATGTCTGTTCGCGGACCTGGTCCAGCTGCTCGTATCGGGCCGCTTCCTGGACCGCCAGGTCCACCCCGGTCAGCCGGCGGTCGTATCGCGGGTTCGCGAAGAACGGCGGTACCGGTCCGTCCAAGCCGGCCATGACAAGGCCGACCCGTTGCCACTCTCGTTGCTCCGGATCGTCGTTCATTCGCATGACCAGCGCGTCGATCCTCAGGTGTGCCGGGCTGTGGCCGGCCACGGGCAGGGCGTTGACCGCCCCGGTCAGCAGACTGGGGAACAAACCGGCCTGCGCTGCCTGGTGCGGTCGCGCGCTGGAGACGATGACCAGCCCCGACCCCGGGTCTCGGGCCCACGAGGAGCCCATCGACTCCAATGCGTTCGCGGCCAGCAGGTTTCCGCCCTGCTCGGCGTAACAGACGTCGAGCATGAGCAGGACCCGGCGGATCCCGGTGCCGGACAGCATCACCTTGGCGAGGTCGGCGGTGGGCAAGGCGCTGAACTCGATGTCAGCGGGGTCGGTATCGGCCGTGAGCAGGACGTGCCTGCCGTCGTCGAGGACTTGGCCGTGACTTGATATGTAGACCGCGAGCAGGTCGTCGGGACGCCGGTCGTCAGCTCGGCAGAAAGTGCGTATCGCTGAGAGAATCTGGTCGCGGGTCGGATTCAGACCCAGCGTGCTGACATGTTCGTAGCCGAGACGCCGGGTGAACAAGTCGACGATCTGCTGTCGCGCGTCGTCCAGCCCGGGGATGTCCCATGCCGGGTCCCGGTATTCGGAGACCGCCGTGGCGATCAGGTACCGGCGCGGCGGTGTGACCTCGCCCGACTCTGTACTCATTTCAGGCCTTCGGCGACGGCGTCCCCGCATAGCGGATCAGTGAGGTAAGAGGTCGCGTCGTGGGCGTGCGAGCCGGTGTGAAGAACCGCCGATCGGAGTTCCGGCCCGAACAAGGGTCTCAGGTCCTTGACCAGCGCCACGGCGTCGCCGTCGGCGGCGAGGTTCGTCCAGGTCAGCGTGTCGACCGGTCCCGGCCGGCGAGCCGGGGTCGGGGGTGGTTCGAGGCGGTCGAACACCAGGTTGGGGATACCCAACGGTGAGCCCAGTGTCACCAGCGCGTTGATCCGATGCGGGCCCAGAGCGCACAGGACTTCGTAGGCGACGACGGAGCCGAGCGAGTGCGCCACGACCACCTGCGTGTCCGGGCCGATCGCGTCCCGTACCCGGGCCCGGACCGAGTTACGGATCCGGGGGTCCATCAGGTAGCCGCGGACCTGCTTGAGATCGGCGACCATGCCACGTAGCGCGACGTCGGCGAAGAACTTCGATCCGGAGAGCGCACGTAGGGCACCTTGCACGGCGCGCGGCGTCGAGGCCAGGACGCCGGGCGCGCCGGGCGGGACGACGCCCGGGTCGGTCCGAGCGGCCTCGGACCACCAGGCCAGCAGCAGTTCCTGTTCGAATCCGTCATCGACGTCCGAGGCCGTGTAAGCCGGATCGCCGGCGGCGAGCAGTCGACCTGCCGGCCGGAACAAATCGCCGTAGAACGCCATGGCGACGTCTGAAGGGTCCAGCAGCCCGACGTGACCGGCCCGGCGCAGCCCGTCGGTCAGAGCGGGCAGCCAGGACCGCATCAGCGTGTCCTCGCCGTCCTGCTGCTTGCCGATGCCGTGCACGCACACCACCCGCGCCACGAGGTGCCCCCTTCCGCGGCTGGGAGAGGCCGCGCACACCACTCATAGCAGGGCTCGACGATGCTTGTCCGGGAGTCGGGGCAAGTCGTACCGTCTCCGTGCGGCTAGTCCTCCCGCCCGATCTCCGCGATCACCGCGCTGGTCAGCCGCAACAGCTCGTCCGGGGCGATCTCGATCTCCATGCCGCGCTTGCCGGCCGAGCAGAACAGGGTGTCGAACAACAGTGCGGTCTCGTCGATCACCGTCGGCAGCTGCTTGCGCTGGCCGAGCGGGGAGACGCCGCCGAGGACGTAGCCGGTGGTGCGGGTGACGGCGGCGGGGTCGGCCATGGCCGCCTTCTTGCCGCCGACGGCGGTGGCGAGCGCCTTCAGGTCCAGGGAGCCGGAGACCGGGACCACGGCCACGGTCAGCTCCCCGTCCACCTCCGCGACCAGGGTCTTGAAGACGCGCTCGGGCTCGACGCCCATCACGTCCGCCGCCTCGCGGCCGTAGGAGGCGGCGGCCGGGTCGTGGTCGTAGGTGTGGACGGTGAACTCGACTCCTTCCCTGCTGAGCAGGGCTGTAGCCGGGGTGCCGCTCGCCTGACGGTTCTTCGCTGCCATGCGGCAATGGTGCCATCCGCCCCACCCGGCTGCCGGGATCAGGCCCGGCATGAAAAGCTGATGGACGATGAACGACCAGACTTCGCCGACTGCCGATGGGCAGGGCCCGGGTTCCTCGCCGTGGCGGAACCCCTTCGAGGAACCGCAGAGCGCGCAGGGGCTGCCCCGGGTGCCGGATCTCGTGTCCGGCGGGAACGGCTCCGGCGGGCCCGGCGGTGCGGGGCGGTCACTGAAGGCGACGCTGTTCGCGTGGCGCTCCGACCTGCTGACCGCCGCCGTCCTGCTGGCGACCGGCGCCGTGCTCGGCGTGCTGTCCGCGCTGGCCTGGTACCGCTTCGCGCCGACGGTGTGGCTCACGCTGCCGGCCAACGCGGTCCCCCAGGTGACCTCGAGCGTGGACCAGTCCGCGCTGCTGGTGGAGCCGGAGGGCAAGGGCATCGCGAGCGTCGACGGGTACTACTTCCTGTTCACCGCGATCGTGGGGCTGCTGCTCGGCATCCTCGGCTTCTACCTGGCACGGCGCGGACCTCTCGGCGGACGCGACAGCGAGGGCAACCGGAACGGCGCGGCGGTCGGGGCGTGGGCCGGCGTGCTGCTCGGCGGGCTGGCGGCCTCGACGCTGACCGCCGCGCTGGGCCGCTGGATCTCGATGCCGGACCCGCTGAAGGTGCTGCACACCATCGCCGCCGGGCACAACTTCCACGCGCCGGTCGCGCTGCACGCGCAGGGGCTCTACCTGGCCGCGCCGCTGCTGGGGCTGGTGCTGTTCCTGGCGCTGACCGTCGCCTTCGTCAAGCCCGCGCCGCAGCAGTGGCAGGCGGGCCCGCCGCAGGGGTACTTCACGGCTGACAACCCTTACGGCCTGCAGGGTGGTGCGCAGGCTGCCGACGGGCAGGGACAGATCGCGCCGCCGCAGCAGCAGCCGAGCCCGAACGGCCGGCCCGGGGCAGACGGCCGGCCCGGCGACGACGGCCCCGACGCGGCTCCCGGTGCGAACTCGGGCGTGCCGCAGGCGGACACCTCGCTCGGCTGACGCTGAAGCTGGATCTCAGGTCGGCGGCGGCCACGGGCTTTGTATGTGGCCGCCGCGCACAGTGCTTCACCGAGGATGCACTCCCACGAGCCGGCACGTGCCGGACCGCAAGCGCAGCCGGAACCGTCCCGCGCAGCGCCTACCGACTCCGCCGCCGCAGCAGATCCACCGCCGGCAGCGACGGCAGGTTCTTCAGGATCCCCGTCTCCCGCCGCAGGATCTGCGCCTCGACGCGCAGCCGCTCGACCGTCGTCTCCGTGGTCAGCAGCCGCTGCTTCTCGTAGGTGTCCAGCACCGTCGCCGCGCCGATCAGGTAGGACAGCACCGTCGGGTCGTCCGGCAGTTCCGGTATCGACCCGACCTGCACGCCCCGCAGCTCCGACAGTGCGCCCTGGTACTTGCGGAACAGCGCAGTCAGCCCCGGCGCCAGCAGCTCCGCCTCCGGCCCGGCCACCTCGTCGAGCAGCTCTACCTCGCCGCGGGCGTAGGGGCCTTCGTCCTCGAAAGCCTCCAGCCTGAAGCGGTGGACGCCGGTGGTGGTGATGTCGAAGCGGCCGTCCTCGTACTCCACGATCGAGTCGATCTCCGCGGTGCAGCCGACGTCGTACAGCGCCGTGGCGTTGCCGCGCCCGGCCTCGTGGCCGTCCTTGATGGCGAGCACGCCGAACCGCCGGGGCGCGCCCTCGGGCAGCGCGGACAGGTCGCGCACCAGCTGCCGGTAGCGGTGTTCGAAAATGTGCAGGGGGAGCACGACGCCCGGGAAGAGCACGCTTCCGAGGGGGAACAGCGGCAGCTCTGTCGTCACGGACCCAATCTAGTCGCTGCCCGCCGCGAGGTGCCCACTCTGCGGACGCGCCGGTCCGCCGATGGGGACGGAACTAGAATCGATCCGTGATCACTCGAATCGACCTACGCGGTCGCGCATTGGGCACGGAGGCGGTTTCGGGGGGAATGCAGCCCGATCCTCGCGCCCTGGTGCCCAGGGCCGAGCTGGACGTGGAGGCGGCCCTGGCCGTCGTCCGCCCGATCGTCGAGGACGTGCGTCATCGCGGCGAGGCGGCGCTGATCGAGTACGCGGCGAGGTTCGACGGGGTCGAGCTGGAGCAGGTCTTGGTACCCGCCGCGGCGCTCGCCGAGGCCGCGGAGCAGCTGGACCCGCAGGTCAGGGCCGCTTTGGAGGAGTCGATCCGGCGGGCCCGCACCGTCCACCGCGACCAGCGCCGCACCGACACGACCACACAGGTGGTCGAGGGCGGCTCCGTCACCGAGCGCTGGGTGCCGGTCGACCGGGTCGGGCTCTACGTGCCGGGCGGCCGCGCCGTGTATCCGTCCTCCGTTGTGATGAATGTGGTGCCGGCCCAGGAGGCCGGGGTCGGCTCGCTGGCCGTCGCCTCGCCGCCGCAGAAGGAGTACGGCGGCCTGCCGCACCCGACGATCCTGGCCGCGTGCGCGCTGCTCGGCGTGGACGAGGTCTACGCCGCCGGCGGCGCGCAGGCCGTCGCGATGTTCGCCTACGGCTACCGCGACGCCGACGGGACCACGGTCTGCCGCCGCGCCGACCTGGTCACCGGCCCCGGCAACATTTACGTCGCCGCCGCCAAGCGCCTGCTCAAGGGCGTCATCGGCATCGACGCCGAGGCCGGCCCGACCGAGATCATGGTGGTCGCCGACGCCACGGCGGATCCCGGCATCGTCGCCGCCGACCTGATCAGCCAGGCCGAGCACGACCCGCTGGCCGCCGCGGTCCTGGTCACCGACTCCGTGGAGCTGGCCGACGAGGTCGTCAAGGAGCTGGAGGTCCGCGTCGCCGCGACCAAGCACTCCGAGCGCATCCGCGAGTCCCTGGCCGGCCGCCAGTCGGCGATCGTGCTGGTCGACGACATCGAGGCGGCGCTCATCGTGGCCAACGGCTACGCCGCCGAGCACCTGGAGATCCAGACCCGGAACTCCGCCGGGGACGCCGCCAAGGTCCGCAACGCCGGCGCCGTCTTCGTCGGCTCCTTCGCGCCGGTGAGCCTCGGCGACTACCTGGCCGGCTCCAACCACGTCCTGCCGACCGGCGGCTGCGCCTGCCACAGCTCAGGGCTGTCGGTGCAGAGCTTCCTGCGCGGCATCCACGTCGTGGACTACACCCGCGACGCCCTGGCCGAGGCCTCCGGCCTGGTCGTGGCCCTGGCCAACGCCGAGGACCTGCCGGCCCACGGCGAGGCCGTCACGGCGCGCTTCGAAGAGCGGGGCTGACGGCCATGGAAGATCGCGGCATGGACTACCGCGACCTGCCGATCCGCGACGATCTGCGGGAGCTGACGCCGTACGGCGCGCCGCAGATCGACGTGCCGTATCCGCTGAACACGAACGAGAACCCCTACGGCCCGCCGCCGGAGCTGGTGGCGGACCTGGCCGAGGCCGTCAGCACCGCGGCGACCACGCTGAACCGGTACCCCGACCGCGACGCCACCGACCTGCGCAAGGATCTGGCCGACTACCTCGGGCACGGCGTGACCGTGCGCAACGTCTGGGCCGCCAACGGCTCCAACGAGGTCCTGCAGCAGATCCTCCAGGTCTTCGGCGGCCCCGGCCGCAGCGCCATCGGCTTCGAGCCCTCCTACTCGATGCACCGCCTGATCGCCCTGGCGACCGCGACCGAGTGGATCTCCGGCCTGCGCGAAGGCGACTACACGCTGGACGCCGCCAAGGCCGTCGCGGCGATCGAGCGGCACCAGCCGAGCGTCGTGTTCCTGACCTCGCCGAACAACCCGACCGGGACGGCGATGGACCTGGACGTGATCCGCGCCGTGGCCAAGGCCGCCGACCAGGTCGGGGCGATGGTGGTCGTGGACGAGGCGTACTTCGAGTTCGCGCGGCCGGGAACTCCCTCGGCGCTGACGCTGCTGCCCGAGAACCCGAGGCTGATCGTCACCCGGACGATGTCGAAGGCGTTCGCCATGGCCGGCGCGCGCGTCGGCTACCTCGCCGCCGACCCCGCGGTGATCGACGCGCTGCTGCTGGTGCGGCTGCCGTACCACCTGTCGGCGCTGACGCAGGCCGCGGCGCGCACCGCGCTGAAGCACGTCGACGCGCTGCTCGGGACCGTGGACGCGGTGAAGGCGCAGCGCGACCGCATCGTCGCCGAGCTCACCGCCCTCGGGCTGCCTGTGGTCCCCTCCGACGCCAACTTCGTGTTCTTCGGCGTGCCGGGCGGGGACCAGAAGGCGCTGTGGCAGAAAGTCCTCGGCCACGGCGTCCTGATCCGCGACGTGGGAATCCCCGGCATGCTGCGGGTCACCGCCGGGACCGAGTCCGAGACGACGGCGTTCCTGGACGCCTTGAAGGAGAGCCTTGCTGTGATGGAGGGAGAATCGTGAGCCGCGTGGGCAGGGTGGAGCGGACGACCGGTGAGACCGGCGTCCTGGTGGAGGTCGACCTCGACGGCACCGGCGAGGCCGAGATCTCCACCGGCGTCGGGTTCTTCGACCACATGCTGCACCAGCTGGCCAAGCACGGCCTGTTCGACCTCACCGTGAAGACCGAGGGCGACCTGCACATCGACGGCCACCACACGATCGAGGACACCTCGCTGGCGCTCGGCGCCGCCTTCCGCGAGGCCCTCGGCACCAAGGCGGGCCTGCGGCGCTTCGCCGACGCCCGGGTGCCGCTGGACGAGACGCTGGCCGAGGTGGTCGTGGACCTGTCCGGGCGGCCGTACCTGGTGCACGAGATGCCCGCGGGCCTGGCGCCGATGATCGGGGACTTCGACACCGAGCTGACCCGGCACATCTTCGAGTCGTTCGTGGCCCAGGCGCAGATCTGCCTGCACATCCGCGTCCCCTACGGCCGCATCGCCCACCACGTGGTCGAGGCCCAGTTCAAGGCCCTGGCCAGGGCGCTGCGGGAGGCGTGCACGGCGGACCCTAGAGTGAGCGGTATTCCGAGCACGAAGGGTGTCCTTTAGAGATGACCGGCAGCTATGCGGCCGCGGGACTGGTGTTCCTCGGCCTCTTCCTCTTCGGCGGGGCCTTCTCCCTGTTCCGGCAGGGCGACGGCAACAAGAACATGCGCGTGATGTCGATGCTGCTGGTGCTGTGCGCCGGCATGGCCATCGCCGGCGGGGTGATGCGCTGGTGAGCAAACCCTCCGTGGTGGTCCTGGACTACGGCTCGGGCAACATCCGGTCGGCCGAGCGTGCGCTGGAGCACGCCGGCGCGCAGGTCACGGTCACCGCAGACGTGGACGCCGCGCTGAACGCCGACGGGCTGTTCGTGCCCGGGGTGGGGGCGTTCGCGGCGTGCATGGCCGGACTCAAGGCGGTCCGGGGCGACCGCATCATCGGGCGGCGCCTGGCCGGGGGCCGGCCGGTGCTGGGGATCTGCGTCGGGATGCAGATCCTGTTCGAGCGCGGCGTGGAGCACGGCGTGGAGACCGCCGGTTGCCACGAGTGGCCGGGGACCGTCGAGCGGCTGGACGCGCCGATCATCCCGCACATGGGGTGGAACACGCTGGACGTGGCCGAGGGCTCGCGGCTGTTCGCCGGGCTCGACGCCGACGCGCGGTTCTACTTCGTGCACTCCTATGGGGTCCGCAAGTGGGAGCTGACCGACACCGGGCGCATGGCCGCGCCGTTGGTCACGTGGGCGACGCACGGGGAGCCGTTCGTCGCGGCGGTGGAGAACGGGCCGCTGTCGGCGACGCAGTTCCATCCGGAGAAGTCCGGGGAGGCCGGCGCGCAGGTGCTGCGGAACTGGCTCGGGCAGCTGTCCTGAGCGGTCGCCCGGCCTCTGTTTCAATAGTCTTCCATCAACATGTGAAGTGTTCCCCTACCGACAAGGACCCTGAGCTATGCCCGGCTACCTCGAACTCCTGCCCGCCGTCGACGTCGCGGACGGCCAGGCCGTGCGTCTGGTGAAGGGCGCCGCCGGCTCCGAGACGTCCTACGGCGATCCGCTGGCCGCCGCGCTGGCGTGGCAGGAGGCCGGCGCGGAGTGGATCCATCTGGTGGACCTGGACGCCGCCTTCGGGCGCGGGACCAACGCCGACCTGCTGGCCGTGGTGATCGGGTCGGTGGACGTCAAGGTGGAGCTCTCCGGCGGCATCCGGGACAGCGTCTCGCTCAAGCGCGCCCTGGCGACCGGCTGCGCGCGGGTGAACCTCGGCACGGCCGCGCTGGAGCGGCCGGAGTGGGTGCGCGAGGCGATCGCCGAGCACGGCGACAAGATCGCGGTCGGGCTGGACGTGCGCGGCACGACGCTGGCCGCGCGGGGCTGGACGCAGGAGGGCGGTCAGCTGTTCGAGGTGCTGCAGCGGCTGGACGCCGACGGGTGCGCGCGGTACGTCGTCACCGACGTGGACCGGGACGGCACGCTGACCGGCCCGAACCTGGACCTGCTGCGGGACGTGTGCGCGGCCACCGACAAGCCGGTGGTGGCCAGCGGCGGGGTGTCTTCGCTGGCTGACTTGGAAGCGATCGCGACGCTGGTGCCGATCGGCGTCGAGGGCGCTATCGTCGGCAAGGCGCTCTATGCGGGCGCCTTCACGCTCGAAGAAGCCCTCGAACTCACCAGGAGCGCGTGAGATATGAGCAGTGTCCAGCGGATCGGCTCGCACGGGCAGTGGGAGAACGAGTACGGCTACTCCCGCCTGGTCGCCGCCGGGCCCCATGCGTGGCTGGCGGGATGCACCGCCACGATCGACGGCGTGGTGCAGGGCAACGGCGATCCGTACACGCAGATGAAGGTCGCGCTGGACAACGCTCGCGAGGCTTTGGAAGAGGCCGGCTTCGCACTGCGGGACGTGGTGCGCACGCGGTGGTACGTGGTGCACGCCCGCGACATCGCCGAGGTCGGGCGAGCGCACGGCGAGGTCTTCGCCGAACATCGGCCGGCGGCCACGGCACTGGTGGTCTCGGGGCTGATCGACCCGGGGATGCTGGTCGAGGTCGAACTGGACGCTTTCAAGGCCGACGCTTAGTCGGTTCTCGGTACATCTTTCGAAGGAGTGGCTCGTGAGCACCGCCGCCCTCGGCCGGCTGGCCGTTCGCGTCATCCCGTGTCTGGACGTCAACGCCGGCCGGGTGGTCAAGGGCGTCAACTTCGAGAACCTGCGCGACGCCGGGGACCCGGTGGAACTGGCCCGCGCCTACGACGCGGCCGGCGCGGACGAGCTGACGTTCCTGGACGTCACGGCCTCCTCGGACGCCCGCGAGACGGTCTACGACGTGGTCGGCCGCACCGCCGACCAGGTCTTCATCCCGCTGACCGTCGGCGGCGGCGTGCGCTCGGTGGAGGACGTGGACCGGCTGCTGCGCGCCGGCGCGGACAAGATCGGCGTGAACACGGCGGCGGTGACGCGCCCGGAGCTGATCGCGGAGATCGCCGACCGCTTCGGCAACCAGGTCCTGGTGCTGTCGGTGGACGCCCGGCGCTGCCCGGAGGGCGTCAGCACGCAGTCCGGCTTCGAGGTCACCACCCACGGCGGCCGCCGCTCGACCGGCATCGACGCGGTCGAGTGGGCGGCCCGCGCCGCGGAACTCGGCGCGGGCGAGATCCTGCTGAACTCGATCGACGCCGACGGCATGAAGCAGGGCTTCGACCTGGAGATGCTGGCAGCGGTCCGCGCCGCGGTGACGGTCCCGCTGATCGCCTCCGGCGGCGCCGGCGCGACGGAGCACTTCGCCCCGGCGGTCGGTGCGGGGGCCGACGCGGTACTGGCGGCCTCGGTGTTCCACTTCGGCGATGTGACGATCGGCGAGGTGAAGGAGTCACTGCGGGGGGCCGGGTATCCGGTGCGGTAGGGCGGCGCGCGGGTCGTGATCGTCCATCCCGCTATGCACCACCCCCTACATCCCACGATGCAGTCCCCCCACCCCCAAGTTCGCCGTCTGGTCTGACGACCGCGCGCACCCCCGCCCCATAGCGTTGCCGCATGATCGAGGCACGCAGCC
>Ga0207694_10000218_pt1 | contig 56165 bp, 40 predicted proteins | sample KBSC34metaG_FD_184353 | JGI IMG/M metagenome (GOLD analysis project Ga0207694, IMG submission 184353) | Corn rhizosphere microbial communities from Kellogg Biological Station, Michigan, USA - KBS C3-4 metaG (SPAdes) (version 2) | ecosystem: Host-associated > Plants > Roots > Rhizosphere > Soil... | reverse complement strand
GTGCTACATGATGTCGAAGCAGCAGTACCTGAATGACAGGGGCAAGAGCTGGCATCCGCACCTGATGTTTTTTGTGAGCGGCGGCGACGAGGCGAAGAGCTGGGGAGCGGACGCGAAGGACTCGCCGGTGATGGCGGGGCCCGATCCGGAAGAGCGGGCGACGATCATGATGGTGTGGGTGGGTAAGTGGTCGGATGGGTCGGCGGTGGAGTGAAGAGGCGGCGGGGCTAGCGGAGTTAGCGGTGTTAGCGGAGCCAGGCCCAGGTCTCCAAAACCGGGAGACCCGGGGCGCCCAGTGTTCTCGTGAGGAGGATTCCCTTTCCACGTCTCAGAATCGAAACGTGGGAGAGCCGGCTACTGTTTGTCGTAGACGAGGGTGACGGACATGGGCTTTCCATCTGCATTGGTGCCCTTGGCTTTGAAGGTCAGGGTCTTGCCATCGGCGGAGACGGTGAGCTTGCCTCGAGCGTGGTATTTGTTTGTGCTGTTCTTTGCCTCGTAGGTGAAGGTGTTGGCGTTGACCTGCTTGAGGGAGACGGAATCGTAGGGAGATCCCTGGCCGGAGACTGCGGAATCGGAACCGTCATATTTAGCGGTGTAGGTGGAGTTGACGGGGGAGCCGTCGGCGCGTTCGCCGGTATTGGTGACCTTGACGCCGTTGTCGGCTGCTTCGCGCACGGCGGTGATGCTCTTCACCGGAAATGGTGCCGGAGAGTATTTGGACTTTTCGACGTTGAGTTTCCAGGTTCCGAGCGAATTGTCGGCGGCGAAGGCGGCAGTTGCTGAGGTGATGAGCAGAGTTGCGAGAGCAAAAGTGAACAGTTTCTTCATGAGTGTTTCTCCATTTCCTCGTGATCGTCTTGTGCGATTGAATACGCCGGGATGAAGGAGGAGCGGATGAGGAGAGGTGTGAGGGCGAGGAGAGAGGAGGCCCGCAGGATGAGGTGCCAATGTAAGCCGGGGGTTGTGGGGGAGTCAAGGTGAAAGTGGGTGGCATGAAGATTGGCGGAAAGAGAGCAGATGTTTCGCTTACCACCCAACCTCCGAAGATCATGATGATTTGGGTGGGGATGTATTCGGATGGGATGGCAGTGGAGTAGGACGAACGATCCCAGGTCTCAGAATCGAGACCTGGGTCTTAGATGAACTCTGGAAGTTGATTGTGTCGTTTTGCGGCTGTCCAGAAGGATTCGATTTCGACTGCTCCTTCCAAGCCGGTTGCGTAATGGCGGAAGCTGGACCATGCCCAATCTTCGGGCTTTGCGACGAGGCCGCGGGCGACAGGATTGCGATGCATGTAGCGCAACTTTTCGGTTGTCTTTTCCGGATTCCAGACATTGAAGTCGTAGTAGCGGGATTGCCAGAAGGGGTGTGTCCTACTGCGCTTCGCTACAGATAGTTTCAATGCCTGAATGACTCGATCGACTGTGGCGATCTTTGGTTCGTTCATGAGCAGGTGCACGTGCTCGGGCATGAGTACATATCCGATGATGACGAAGAGATAGCGCTGTCGGATGCGTTCGAGGGCGGATTCGAAGAGATGGCGTGTGTCTGCTTGACCGAGGTACGGCTTGCGGCCGGAACAACTGAAGGTGATGAAGTGGAAGTTTCCGGTGTGGTGGAAACGGACGAGACCCTGGGTCATTGGTTTGAAGATTATGGTTTGGAGAAGGCGGAGTCGGTGGTGGAGCTCACATCACTCCCAGGTCTCAAAAGCGAGACCTGGGGCACCCAGTGTTGTGGGGGTCCGGGTGGTGACTGGTGAGTGGAGCGTATCCCAGGTCTCAAAAGCGAGACCTGGGGCACCCAGTCTTGTGGGGGTCCGGGTGGTGACTGGTGAGTGGAGCGTATCCCAGGTCTCAAAAGCGAGACCTGGGACACCCAGTGTTGTGGGGGTCCGGGTGGTGACTGATGAGTGGAGCGTATCCAGGTCTCAAAGGCGAGACCTGGGGCACCCAGTCTTGTCGTGAGGGAGGCTTCCCTCCCACGTCTCAAAATCGAGACCTGGGGCACCCGCTGTCATCGGAAATTGACTGTGGTTCAATAGAGGGATGGGTGTTCGGAGGCGGGAGACGGCGCGGGGGAAGTGGATTGCGGCTCGGCGCAAGGCGCGGGAGTACGCGATGGTGGCACGGGCGCTGGCTTCTACGTCGCATCCTGTTCTGGCACAGATAGTTCCGGCGCGGTTCTGCAATCTGTCGTGCGCCTACTGCAACGAGTATGACAAGGTGTCCAAACCCGTTCCCCTTGACGAGATGTACCGGCGGATCGACCACCTGGGGCGCCTGGGGACGGCGATGATCGGGATCTCGGGCGGCGAGCCGCTGACGCATCCGGATTTGGATGAGATTATTCGGCGGATGCGGCGGACGGGCGCGATTGCGGGGATGATCACGAACGGGTATCTGCTGAATGTGGAGCGGATCGAGCGGCTGAATAGGGCGGGGCTCGACCACATGCAGATTTCGATTGATAACGTGGAGCCGGATGAAGTTTCGAAAAAGAGCCTGAAGGTTCTGGACAAGAAGCTGGAGATGCTGGCCGACCATGCCGAGTTTCACGTGAACATCAACTCGGTGGTGGGCGGGGGCTTCAAGGATCCGAATGACGCGCTGGTGATTGGGCGGAGGGCGCTGGAACTGGGGTTCGAGTCGACGATCGGGATTATTCACGATGGGGACGGGCAGCTGAAGCCGCTGGGCGAGGAAGAGTCGCGGATCTACTTTGCGATGCGGGACCGGAAGAAGACGAATTACGCGCAGTTTGATGCGTTTCAGAATGCGATTGCGAAGGGCGAGCCGAATGACTGGCGGTGCCGGGCGGGGTCGCGGTATCTGTATATCTGCGAGGACGGGCTGGTGCACTACTGCAGCCAGCAGCGGGGGTATCCGGGGGTTCCGATTGCCGAATATACAACGGCTGACGTGAAGCGGGAGTTTTTGACGGCGAAGAGCTGCGCTCCGCATTGCACGATTGGGTGCGTGCACCGGATCAGCTATATCGACCACTGGAGGGCACCGCAGACGGATGTGGTGTCGCCGGGGGGTGGGGAGCTGGTGAAGATACAGGGGACGTGAAAAAGCAGGGAACAGGGATTAGGGAACAGGGACTAGGGACTAGGGACTAGGGACTAGGGACTAGGGACTAGGGACTAGGGACTAGGGACTAGGGACTAGGGAAGGCTAAGTGGACGGGGCGATGGCCCCGTTTTTGTTTTTGGGCTCCCGTGTCTTTAAAGCTGGACGGGAGGCACCGGGAGCGCGAACTGCGGGTCCCTCGGCTGCGCTCGGGATGACAGTCGTTTCCAAGTTTTGGGCTTCCTTTGAAAGCTGACTGTGATTGGGGGTGTGCTGATTGATGCGGCACGAACTGGGGGTCGCTCGTATCCCAGGTCTCCAAAACCGGGAGACCTGGGGCACCCGAATTACAGTCGAGGGGTGGATCAGGAGGTTTGGGCGGAGGCCTGGGGGATTGCGGCCTGGATTGCGGGGTGGGAGGCGGGGAGGTTTTCGCAGAATTTTTTGAGGCCGTTGGCTTCGCGGGCGATGTAGTCGCGGGAGAGGTCGCCATAGAAGCGGGTGACGACGGCGCTGAGGGGGCCTGAGTACTCGATGGAGAGGCAGAGGCGGGTGAAGCTGTTTTTGAGGGCTTCGACCTGGTGGCGGCCGATGAGTTTTACGCCGAAGGCGCGGGTGGTCCAGGCGAAGATGCGGCGGCGTTCGTCGAGCGAGGTGACGCACCAGACGGCGGGGCGGAGGCGAGGCTGCCAGATGCGGACGCGGCTGCCCATGCTGATGGCGCCGACTTCCATGCGCTGGATGCGGGTGACGGAGGTGGTCCACTCGGGCCAGCGTTCGACATCGAGAAGAACCGACCAGACACGGGCGGGAGAAACGCGGATTTCGACCTCGTAACGGAAATCAGACATGACAAGGAGAATGAGCCCGAAGATGCCTCGCGCTATTTGTGCGCTGTTTTGACTTGCGGTGTTTTGCCGGGGGCGGACTTGGTGTCGGCGATGGCCTGATCGATGAGCTGGAAGAGCTTGGTGCGATCGACGACTTCAACGAAAGGTGCGCCCTTGCTGTTGGAGGTGGAGATCCAGATGGTGGGGGTGTGCTCGATGCCGATGCGCTGGCCGAGGGCGTAGTCGGCTTTGACGAGGGCGGCGAACTTGCCCTGGGGGTCGATGGCGAAGGGGAGCTGAACGTTGTGGCTTTTGGCGTAGTTCTCAGTGAACTGGCGGAGGACGTCGAGCGAGGTGATGGAGGGCTGGTTGGCGAAGACGGCGTCGCGGTAGTCGTCGCCGAGTTTTTTGCTCTTCGTGTCGAACCAGCGGGCGTTGACGGCGGCCTGGAAGCTCCAGGGATGGAACGGGAGTGGGAAGTCGTGACGGACCCAGGGGATGTTGTATTTGGTGGCGGCGTCTTTAAGGACGGCGTTGGCGTTGGCGCAGTCGGGGCACTCCATGTCTTCGAATTCGATGATGGCGACGCGGGTGCCGGCGGGAGGCTTGAGGGCGGCGGGGTCGTGAACGGGGGTGGTGGAGGGCGCGTTGAACTGGGCGCGAGCGGCGGGGAGAGCGGATAAGCCTAAGACGGCGGCGAGGGCGGAGAGCAGGATTGCTCGAGTGAAAGAGCTTTCTTCGGCCTGGGCGAAAGTGCTGTACATGCTGTGTTGGACGACTCCCTTGAACTGATTGTAACGGGTGGCAAGGAGGAAAGTTGCGGAGAAACAGGTGACGAGGGGACATGGGGAAATAGGGGACGAGGGGACGAGGGGACAAGGGGACTAGAGATTAGGGATTAGGGCTGGCGTGGGTGTTACGGATTTCGGTGGGTGGGTTGGTGTGGTGGCTGGTCGGGGCGGGCTTGGTGGCGGGATTTTAGCCATTGACGCCATTTGTAGTCGGCCCAGAGGGAGAGGACGAAGACGAGGAGAGCGAGGATGGAGAGAAGGAGCTTCATGGAAAGCAGGGGACGAGGGAACAAGGGGACGAGATGACGGCGATCAGGGTTACCCAGGCAAGAGACTGACGACGCCTTTCTATGCGGCTTGTTTCTGGGGGGAGGATAGCTTGCGGAGGGTGCGGCGCGCCAGTCCGGCGAGCCAGAGGATGAGGAGGATGACGAGAGCGGTGTCGATGAGGCCGGTGAGGAAGAGGACGATGGCGAGGATGGGGTGGTGCTCGCGGAGGTAAACGCTGTGGTCGCCGGCGATGATGCCGGGGAGGTGGAGGAGGTACCACTGGAGGGCGACGGCGGCGTACTGGGCGGCGCGGGAGACGGAGTGGGTGTCAGCCGGGTAGCCGATGACCCAGTAGTTGATGGCTTCAAGGGGCAGCGACACCAGAAAGGCGCGGGCCCAGAGACCGGGTGAACGGGTGGACGAGGAGTGCGAGGTTCTCACATATAGAGGGACGGAGTAAGGGCTGTGGAGGTTGTAAACCCAGGTCTCAAAAGCGAGATCTGGGGCACCCGTCTGGGGGAAGGCAGGGCCTAGGGAATAGGGAATAGGGATTAGGGATTGGAGATTGGGGACGCCCACTCATCGTGCGATGAAACTGCACGATGAATGGGGCACAGCCTTTTATCCCAGATCTCAGAATCGAGAGCCCTTGGGCCTCCCTCAGGACGGGACGTAAGGAATCGAGTCTCTCGCGAACGGAGATTGTTGTGCACGAACGCTAGCGGCCGATTACGAGGACCTGGAAGGTGCCGGGGAGCATGGCGGGGCGGGGGTGGGGGTTGTCAGCAGTGGCGGCGGCTGGGGGGCTGAAGTCGGCGGTTACGGTGTAGATGCGGTCGGTGGCGGGGTCGTAGGTCATGGTGCGGGCTCCGCGTTTTGTGGTCAGGGTCTGGATGGTTTTGTAGTCGGAGCCCGAGGCGTCGACGACAGAGAGGACGCCTTCCCCGCAGGATGCGAAGGCGAGCTTGTTCTTGGTGCTGTAGGCGGCTGCGTCGGGGCCGTCGCCGATGGCGGGGGTGGCGAGGACTTTGCCGGATGCGGTGTCGAGGACGGACATCTTCTTGCCATCACAGACGGCGAAGAGGCGGTTTCCGTCGGGATCGAGGGCGAGACCTGAGGGAGATTCGCAGGCGGGCCAGGTGGCGACGATCTGGTGGGAGTGGACGTCGATTTTTACGATTTCGTTCTTGTCTTCGATGTTGTTGTAGACGCTTCCCTTCCCGTCCGATACGGCGAACTCGGGCTTGCCGGGGACGGGGATGGTGGCGACGACTTTGCGGGAGTCGGCGTCGATAACGGTGATATCGTGACTGCGGCCGTTGAAGGCCCAGACGGATTTTGTGGCGGGCTCCCAGATGATGGCGTCGGGGTTGGTGCCGGCGGGGATGGTGGTGAGGGTAGAGAAAGACGAACGGTCAAAGACTACGACAGCGTTGCCACGGCCGTCGGAGATGTAACCGGTTTTTTGGTCGGGATTGAGAGCGACGCCGTGCGTGCCGTGGAGACCGGAGATGGTCCCGAGAAGATTGCCGCTGGTGGAGTCGATGGCGTCGACGTGATCACCCCGCGTGATGTAAATGCGATGGGCGGAAGAGTCGACGAGAAGGTAGTCCCACCCGCCGGCGTCGGAGAGTTTCCAGTGGTCGAGGACCTTGTAGGGGCCTTGCGCGCTAGCGACGAAGGAAAGGGAGAAAAAAGCGATGAGGGTGGGGAAAAGGCGGGTAACACGTGTACGCATGGGAGACCTTTCGTGCAGGACGCAAGGAAATCCTGATCAGCGAGGAGATTGTGTCACGCGGGGCTTAAGAGAATCTGAAGAGGATTGATCCGCCCGGCGCAGGGGAAACTGCGGGTCCCTCGGCTTCGCTCGGGATGACAGTCGGGGGTGGTGTGCGGGTTTTGTTGCAGGGATGGGTTTGGATGAGGAGCTGGGTTGGTAGAAACAACTGCGGGTCCCTCGACTTCGCTCGGGATGACAGTCGATGTTGTTGTAGGGGTGCTCGGGATGAGAGTCGTTCTTTAGTTGCGTTGAATCAGCGGACTTGATGGAGCCAGTTGGCGAAGAGTTGCTGCTCGGCGGGCTTGCTCATGCCGTTGATGGTGAAGTGGTACTTCTTGCCGGAGAGGGTCTGGATTCCGTTTTCATCGACGGCGCCGATTTCGTTGAGTCCGACCTGGATGCTGTCGCCTTGGTTGTCGGCGCAATTGAAGTTCAGACCGCCGGAGTTGAGTGAGAGCTGGCCTGAGCAGCCGCCGAAGTGCTTATCGTGACGAGCTGAGTAGACCAGCGGAGTGAATGGAGCGCGTGCCGTGTTCGCCAGAGGTGGCGGCGCCGCATTGGTTGCGGTTTGAGGGAGCGCGGGTGTGACGTACTGTTGCTGAGCAGGAGACTGCTGCTGCGATACCGACGCAGCGGAGTTGGGCAGACGAGGCGGAGTGAGAACGATGGGAGTTGAAGGCTTGGTGATGGGCGTAGCCAGCGTGTACTTATACGGCGATGGCTTGGGCTTGTAACTGGCTTGCTGGCTCATGCCGAGGAGGGATTCGCTGCGGGCGACAACGCTTTTGCCCTGGCGGTACACGTGGGAGGGACGAGACTCGGCGCGGATGATGAGGGCGATGGGGATTGCGATGAGGAGCAAAACGGCAATGGCAAGGCCGAGAATGATCTTCGGAGCGCGGGATGAGGATGAAGGTTTCACTGCGTCACTGGGTTCCGGTTGTGTATGCGTGGTGGGTTTCCATGTAAACCGATCGAGAGTGGGTGTGAGGATATGGCGCCAAGAAGCATTCATATTGTCCGCCGGAGGCAAGTTCCCCTGGCCATGATGATTGGATGCGTCATTGAAGTCGATCATGGGAGATTCCTTTCGGGAGAGGCCGGAATCCCTGAGCGTTCATCAGCAGGTACAAATTATCGCTCGGAGGGCTTGCGGATGCACACCGAAGGTGATTGGACCCTGGTGCGCAGGGAGACACGATTACGGGCGCAAAAGAGAACGCCCCGGCTGTGCGACCGGGGCGGAATGTTGAGCAATCTGATTTAGTTGATGGTGATATGGAGCGAGTTTGAGGCGGATGCTCCGGGGTTGGTGGCGACTATGGTGGCTGAGCCAGTCGCCGCGAGATCACTGGAGGGTATGGCGACGGTGACGTGAGTGGAATCTGTGATGGTGGTTGTGCGATAGCTTCCGTTCCAGGTTACGGCGACGCCGGGCTGGAAGTTGGAACCGGTAAGGGTCAGGTTCGTATTCCCGGATCCATGGGTCAGGGTTGAGGACGAACTCGATGACAGTGCAGCAGCGGTGGCCCCTGTATTGAGCAGTTGTGGAGCGATGAACGGACCACGAAGCAGCATGACAGTCGTGATGATGCTGTTGGTGGAATAGTCCTGATACGTATCGAGCAGGGCCAGGCCATCCTGTCCCCAGCGCAACATGTTCCATGAGGAGGGGTAGCCGTAATTACCTTGCGGCATCGGAAGCAAAGCCTCAGGCTGATAGGTCTTGAGATCGTAGCGAACCAAGCCGAATGCGGAAGTTCCTGCAAGATTCTCGAGCATCAGGAACTCTTTCTGCAGGGTTGGGTCTGGCGCTGCTCCGACGGAGTAACCAGAGCTGCCCGATGCGTAGAAGTCGACCAAGGGCAGAGTGGCGAGTTGCGTGGGTGGAGTTGTGGATGGATCGGCAATGCCGCCACCGCCACCGTAGACAAGTTTGTTGGAGACCTGGAAGGAGCCTGCAAAGCCGCCCATTCCATTGAGGGTTGTTCCGTCGATGAGGGTGAGCCCGTTGGCGTCGAGTGAGTACCGGTAAAATTCCGCGCCACTGGTCTGGCTGTCATACGCATAGACGTGCGTCTGATCCGCAAAGATGGGATCGACTCCGTTGTAAATACCGGAGAGGTTTTGACGGAAGGTGCCGGTGTTTCCGGAGATGTCGAATATGCCGAACTGACCCCAACCGTTGTTCATGCCGACGGCGAGAGTTGAATTGTTGCCTGGCATTGTGGCCAGCCAGGTGGGAGCAACCGGCGAGGTTGTTGAGTACTGCGTGAAGCTGACGGGGATGGTGGCGCTTAGGGAGTGGTTGAGGAGATTGAATTTGGCGATGCTGCTTGCACCTTGCAATCCGATGTAGAGGTAATTGCCGTCTGAAGTCTCGGCCATGACGGTGGGTTGGCTACCAACGAGCACGGGACTTCCAATTGTGCCTGTGACAGGATCAATGCTGACGACCGAATTGCCGGTGACCGTGGTGGAGGTGCTGGGAACGGTGACGTAGAGCAACCGCGCATATGGGTCGAAGGTGAGGTTGTTTGCCGGGACACTCACGATGCTGTAGATGGTGAGCGGGAGAACTTGCGAAACGCCTCCTCCTGGAGACGCGTTGCTCACGGTGACGGGAGCCCATCCGTAGTTGGCGATGCTGGAAGCAGGGACTGTAGCTGTGAGCTGAGTTGAGCTGATGAAACTGGTGGAGAGCGCAGTTGTGCCCAGCTTCACGGTCGAGTTTTCGTTAAACCCAACGCCGTTTACGGTGAGGGTGAAATCAGAACTGCCGGCCTGAACCAGGCTCGGAGAGATGGAAGCGAGGACCGGTGATGCCGCGAAGAGGCTGCCTGTAACCGTGGTGCTGGAGGTCGCCTGATCATTGGTCGTGGTCGGATCGACGCTGGTGCTGGTGAGAGTGGCGGTTCCAGCGAGAGTGCCGGCCGAAGAGGGAGTAGCACTAACGGTGATGGTTGCGCTCGCGCCATTTGCGAGGGACCCGAGATCGCACTGTTGCTCTGAACCAGAGCCGCAGGAGCCGACTGTCGGGGTGATGCTGTTGATGATGAGAGAGGAATCGAGGTTAAGAGCAACAGCTACACCGGCCGCTTGATTGGGGCCGTTGTTTGTGACCTTGGCCACCCAGGATGCTGCGGTTCCCGTGACCGCAGTGGAAGGCGCAGTGAGGGTAACGGACAGGTCCGCTGGAGACGAAGAGAGGTCCGCAACAACAGGAGACTGGAAGATGAAGATCTGATTCAGTGAAGTGAATGCACTGGGAGCAGCGCTGAGGGCGAGACCGTTCTGTCCCCAGCGAACGATCTTGGTGAAGTTTGTGGAGTATCCTTGCGTGCCGATGGAGTTGACCGTGATGCTTCCGGCAGAATTGAAATTCGACTCGTTGAAGGCGAGGACCTGGCCAGTAGAGGTGTAGGAGGTGAGTCCCACGAAAGCCCTTCCCAAGGCGGAGTCGGAGACGACTGGACCGTTGGCCGCCGAAGTTGCGGAACTGTAGAAGGTGCCCAAGAGAGCTCCGGTGTTGGCGTCAAAGACCTGGCCGTTGGAAAGATAGAGCCGTCCGTTGTCGTATTGCATGGTGGTTACATATCCAGAGGCAGGAGCCAGATTTCCGGATGACGTAATACCCGTTGCGTCGACCGTGAGCTTCACGATGTTGCTTCCGTTGCACACATAGAGCACCGAAGCAGAGGAGCCGAACGCGATGGGCCCGGAACCGGTGGTCAAGGTCTTGGAACGAGCGACTCCGGCGTCGTAGATCGCGACGGTGGAGTTGGCGAAGGAGACAGCGACGGAGTTGGGTGAACCTGGAACGGCGGCAAGATATTGAGCTGTGTACGGCGGGTTGTAGACTCCAACTCCACCCCCGAGTTGGAACTGATTGACGACCTTTCCTTGCGTGAGGTCAACCTGACCTACTGCAGCAGATCCGTCGAGTCCGACGAACAACTGTTTGCCATCCGTTGAGAGCGCGAGCTTATTGGGATTGCTTCCTGCCCAGATCGTGCGCTTGATGTTGCCGGTGACGGGATCGATGCCAATTACGGAATTGCCGCCGGAACCAATGCTGGTGACAGGGGCGGATGCCCACAGAAGTCCGTCAGAGGCGTTGTAGACGATGTCCTTGTTGGAGATGGAGAGGAAGACCGTGAATGGCGACGCGGTGGAGGTTCCTCCTCCCGGTGCGGGAGTTGTGAGGGTGATGTTGACGTTTCCGGGCAGAGCGACGCTGGAGGCGGGAATGGTGGCGGTGAGTTGAGTTGAGCTGCTGTATTGTGAGTCGACGGTTATGCCATCGACAGCCACGGTGGTGTTAGCGGTAAAGCCCGTTCCGAAAATGCTGACCGAAGTTGCCGTGTTGATTGGGCCGCCAGATGGGTATAGGGACGTGATTGTGGGAACAGGCGGATTGGTGATGGATACGGAGAAAGGGTTGGAAAGCGGCTGAGTTGAGGTGGGAGTGTTGACTGTAACGCTCGCGGTGCCAGCGGTGGCGAGATCGGCTGCGGGGACGATGGCGTAGAGCTGAGGAGCACCGTAGTAGCCGATGTACGAGGTCTGGAGATCGGCGCCGTTCCAGCGCACGACGGAGTTTATGGTGAACCCGGTTCCTGCGACGTTGATGCTGGAATCCGGGCTTCCCGCCAGGAAGCTGCTGGGATTGACAGATGTGATGACGGGGGTAGCCGTCGGGGGCGAGATGGTTAGATTTGTGGATGGCGAGGTTCCGCCGCCGGGAGCGGGATTGGTGACGGTGACCGCCAGAGTGCCCTGCGTCGCCTGATCGGCGACCGTTGCGACAAAGGTCAGCGTGGTGGCATTGACATAGGTCGTAGTGCGCGCACTGCCGTTGACCTTCGCCACTGACGCAGAGATGAAGCCGGTTCCTGTGACAGTGATGGTGGCTGTGGCGGTTGCGCCTACCGGCAACGCTGAAGGGCTGAGTTGAATGGCTCCGACCGAAGGATTATTGACGGGCAGAGAGGCTGCAGCTGATGTTCCGCCACCGGGCGCTGAGTTGGTCGCGGTGAGGGAGAGATTTCCCGAAGAGCTGAGATCGGAAGCAGTGAGCGTTGCGTTGACCTGCGTTGCGCTGAGATAGGAGGTGCTTCGCGGTGCGCCGTTGACATTGATTACCGTGGTGGGTACAAAGCCAGTTCCGGTGGCGGTGACGACGAGCGAAGATGATCCCACAAGCCCGGTTGAGGGCGAGACCGAGGAGATGACGGGTGCGGGATTGTCGACTTCGAAGTTGCCAGGGGTGCTGCTGACTGTTCCGTTGACGACCACGACGGAGAGACTGCCGCCACTGGTCAACTGGCTGGCAGGAACGGCCGCGGTGAGCGAAGAGGCGCTGACGTATGTAGTGGCTTCCGCGATGCCGCCGACCTTGACGACACTGCTGCTGATGAATCCCGAACCGGAGACGGTAAGCGTGATCGCAGCGGAGCCAGCGGGGACGGTCGCGGGACTGACGGAGCTGACAACAGGCGTTGCATTGGTGTTGCCGCCTCCGCCGCCGGATCCACTACCGGATCCACTGCCAGAAGAGGATCCGCCACCGCCGCCGCAACCTACGAGGAGTTGAAATGCTGTTAAGCCAAGGACAAAGACAAGAAAATGTACAAACCGCAATCTGCGGAAACCAGAGTGTTGCACCCAGGAACCCTTCCTTCCGGAACGCCAACTGAACTGTCAGGAATGCGTATATACGATACACCTGTTTTGGTGATTTTGATTGCTGACGTAGGCGGGATTGCGGGTTTGGAAGAAATGGGCTAGGCCGGGAGAGTGCAGCGGTGAGAGAGATGAGGCTCGGTTCATACACAACTCCAGGTTCTCCAACGGAAGGAGCCCTGGGGCACCCATTTGTTTTTCGAGAGGGCATTCCTGCCCAGGGCTCAAAAGCGAGACGTGGGACATGTGCTGGCATCCGTGGTGTGAATGGATTTCGTGTTACGCTTTTCGAAGCGTTGAAGGGCGCATCCGGTCCGCGGGAAGGACAGAAGTCCACCTTTTGCAGTACACAATCTGAGTTTTGCGAACTGACTTTCTGCCCTCTACAAGCGGACCTGGGCATCTCGAGAGGAAGTTCGTCATGCCGGTACGACAGCTACCATCCAATCCAAATCTTGAGCACTTGAAATATCAGGCGCGGGACCTGAAGAAGCTGCATGCTGCGCGGGATCGCGGGGCGGCGCAACGGATCAGAGAGTTTCATCCTCAATGCAGAGAGCTGAGTGATGAGGCGATTTTCGAGAGAATCATGAGCCTCGCAGATGCGCAGCTTACGATTGCGCGAGAGCGGGGATTCAAGAGCTGGCCGAGGCTGAAAGAGTACGTGGAGAAGCCGGAGCTTGCGGAGCGGATCAAGAAACCACGACACGAGTTGATTGAGGATGCTGTGTTCCGGCGGGCAGTGGATCTGCTGGATGCGGGTGATGCGGCGGGGCTGCGGGAGCACTTGAAGCGACACAAGAAATTGGTGCATCAGCGGGTGGAGTTTGAGGGATGGAATTACTTTCGCAATCCGACACTGCTGGAGTTTGTTGCGGAGAATCCGGTACGGCATGGGAGGCAGCCGAAGAACATTGTCGATGTGACGAGGGTGATTCTGGATGCGGGGCCGGATCGAGGCTCGATCGATACGACGCTGGCGCTGGTGGCAACGGGAAGCGTGGTGCTGCAATCGGGTGCGGTGGTGCCGCTGATCGAGTTGCTGTGCGAATACGGGGCCGATCCTGATAGTGCGATTGAAGCGGCGGCGCTGCATGGGAGTCTGCTGGCGGTGCGAACGTTGCTGCAACAGGGAGCACGGATGACGCTGCCGATTGCGGCGGCGCTGAATAGCGCTGAGGATGTGCGGCGATTGCTGGGGACGTCAAGCGGAGCAGAGCGGCACTTAGGGATGGTGATTGCGAGCCAGATCGGGTGGACGGAGGTGGTTCGCGTGTTGCTGGATGCGGGAGAGGATCCGAACCGGTATAACCCGCTTGGAGGACACTCGCATACGACTCCGCTGCACCAGGCGGCGTTGATTGGGAATGAGGAGCTGGTGCGGTTGCTGATCGAGCGCGGTGCGAATCCGAATACGCGGGACCTGATGTGGGATGGGACTCCGGCAGATTGGGCGAAGCACGAGGGACACGCGGAGGTGGAGACGTATTTGCGCGGGTTGGAGAAGAAAAAAGAGTGACTGCAAAAAGAACGACGCCGCCGAAGGAGTGGGCGGCGTCGTTCGCGCACTGGCCGGGTTAGTTGTAATAACTGTTGGGGACCAGGCGGGAGAAGCTCAGGCTGGTTTGAATGGCTTTGAATATCTGATCGAGGGAGAGGTTCGGATTTTCGGTGGAGGAGCACTGGCCCTTGTTTTGCGATGCGTTGGCATCGGAGTAGAAGTTGCCGGGTGCAGTGGCCATTTTCTTCAGAGTGGAGCAGGGGGAGAGTCCGGCGAGAGGACCGGATTTGTCTTTGGAGCAACCGGAGTTTGCCGCCCCATAGGCGATGGTGTAGACGGTTGTGCCCTGGGAGGATGCGAAGTTTGCTGCGTCGATGGCCTGCTGGCACTGATTGGCGCTCGATGGGTAATCGACGGTGAGCTTAGGCGTGAGGGTGCCGGCTTTCTGAACAGTTCCAGTGACATTGATTTTGTCGCTCTGAGCGTCGCCGTCACTGAGGATGATGAGGGCATTTTCTGATTTAGGATTCGCGGCCTGAGCGGCCATGAGCGCGGACTGCGCGGCATAGATGGCACCGGCGTAATAGGTTCCATCGCCACCGGGGGCCTGGAGGCCTTTGCAATTTGAGGCAGTGGATGCACCGGCAGCGATGGAGAGCGATGAGGAGGTGTTCAGGTCTCCATTTTGCTTGCCAGTGGAACTCCAGTCAGAACTGAAGTCGGTGATCTGATAGGTTGCGCTGGTGCCGGTGGGCGCAGACCAGGTGGCCCCGCGAACCGGCGTGTAGTAGTTGGGGATGGCGGGATTGCTGGTGGGGCAGCTGGTGTCTCTGCTGGCGTGGTTGGCCTGGATGTTGGGGAAGGTGAAGAGGCTGACCTGATCGAATGCCTTGCCTCCGGAGCAATCTTTGCCCGAGCCGGATGTAGTGCAGGGGGAAAGGGCTTTCAAGAGGGTTTGTACACCCTGCAGGGCGCAGTGAATACGGGTGTTGCCGCAGGCGGCATCGTTGTCGTTGGTGTTCATGGAGGCGGTGGTGTCGATGACGACGGCGACGTTGTACTGCGAGTTGGTGGCGCCACGGGCAGCGGCTGTAGAAATGGCGGTGAGGGAGACGGACTTGGCTCCCTGAACGCCGAAGATGGCGAAGGCCTTCATGAAGTAGGTGGGGACGACGACGGATTGCGCGACACGCACGACGTTGTAACCGGTAGGAGAACTGGAGCAGAGAATGCCGAGATTGTTGACGCTGGCGGAGCAGTTGAGATCGGTGGTGATGGTGGTGTTCGGCAGGTTGGAGTTGATGTTGGCGCCGTTGGTGGCGGAACCGTAGTTGCCGGCCACGGCTTTGACAGAAGCTACAGTAGCGGTGGGTTGGGAGAGCTCAAATCCAGCAGCCAGAGCGGCAGCGTCGGTGGACGCCTGCAATTCGCGATAGCAAACATAAGCGTGACCGAGATCGACAGTGATGCCGGCGGCTCCGATGAAGAGACAGAAGAGAAACGCCATCCAGGGGAGGACCTGGCCATTCTGATCGAGTAGGACGCGAGAGAGATATGAGGGCAAGGTCAGTCTCATTGGATTGCCTCGCTGATTTGAGTTTGCAGGCTCAGGTTTCCGAAGCTCTTGCCATAGATGGAGACGGCGGTGGGGTAGGTTGCGACGATCTGAGCAGTACGACCAGCGGTCATGTTGGGGTTGTTGGCGCAGGTGGTGACACCGGAGCCGACTGCAACGCCGTCGAGCACATAGCTGATCTTGAGATTGGATTTGGAGAGTGTGGGCGCGGCGCCATAGATGGCGTCGGTGGCTTTCTGACAAGGATCGGTGTCGCCGCGCTCGACGGCGAGGACGCGACCACCGGCGCTGACGGCTTCGGCGAGGGCGAGTTTCTGGTGCAGTGCGATCGAGAAGGAGAAGATGCCGGTCATCAGAACGAGGATGATGGGGAGGGTGACTGCGGTCTCGACGAGAGCGCCGCCTTGAACGTCATGCGCAAGTGCAGAGCGAAGGGATTTGATGGCGCATGCAGTGCGGGTACCGAGTGTCGGATTCTCAGATCTGGGGAAAGAAGCCAAGGTCTTCATATTTGGTCCTCGTGCCGCCTCGCAGAGTGGCTCATCTGAAAACAGCGGTTGCGAAAGCGGGAGAATTTGCACCGTCACTACGTTGTGCTTGAGACCTTTGTATGACTGCCTTGGAATTGCGGCAATAGCACGCATGTGTCCGGAAATGAGCTCTTTGTACTCACGGCGAGTACTGGTTTCGAGGGGCTGAATGGTTACCGACGAGGTACACGGGCGATATTGCTGGCAATGTTTTGCCAAGATTGATGTGATTCAGCTCACATTCGGTTTTTGTGTGGATCGGAGAGGTGTGGAGGAACTCCGCACGTGGAGCGAGGATTCGCAATTTATTTACAAGAGGCGAAAAAATGCATGACTCTTTGGTGGAATTCGGCTCGCGCAAGGGCGGGTTTGGTTACTGATTGTCTCGAGGTGAGGCAATCAAGGGGAGCCGAAATTGTGCAGTAGTTCCCTTCCCTGGATCGCTGGAGAGCGAGATTGTGCCGCCGGCATTTTCGATTGCGGCTTTGCAGATGGCGAGGCCGAGGCCGGTTCCGCCGGTTGCGCGAGCACGAGAAGGATCGGCGCGATAGAAACGCTCGAAGACGTGGGGGAGATCGTCGGGGTCAATTCCTTCGCCGTGGTCCTGGATTGTGATCTCGACTGAATTGCCCCGTAGTGTGGCGCGGATTTCGACCTGCGATTGCGGAGGGCTGTGCTGGATGGCATTGAGAAGGAGATTGCAGAGGACGAGGGTGCAATCTTCAGGAGTGAGCGGGATGGTGCAGGGATCGGGCGGGAGCTCGCGGACGACGATGCTGACTTGACGGAGTGCGGAGGCAGTTTCGAGTTGAGAGATGGTGGTGGAGATGCACTGGTTCAAATTCCCACATCTCAAAAGCGAGACGTTGGGCACTCGATTTGTGGAGTCTTCGAGGCGGGCGAGGGTGAGCATCTTGGCGACGAGTTCTTCGATGCGTTCTGTGTCGGCGAGGGCGCGCTGATTGCCGGCCTGGTATTCGTCGGGAGTGCGGGGCTTCATGCCGGTGAGTTGCAGAGATGACTTGACGACAGCGACGGCGGTCTTGAGTTCGTGTGCGGCGTCGGAGATGAAGGTGCGCTGCTGATTGAAGGAGCGCTCGAGACGCTGAAGAACGCTTTCAATGGCGCGGGTGAGCGGAGCGAGTTCGGGCGTATCGCGAGCGGAGGATGGTGGATGGAAGGTCCAAGAATCTGCGGAGACGTTGCCGGCGAGAGTTGCGAGTTCGCGCAGAGGGGCGAGCCCGCGATGGAGGACAAAGGCGATGAGAGGCCCGGTGATGAGGACGAGGAGAAGCATGCCGGCGGCGTAGAACTCGACGGCTCTGTAGATGGAATGCCAGACGCGCTCGGTTGAGGATCCGTAGATGATGGTGACGAAGCGGAGATGTCCACCTGCTACTTCGCCGGGATCGACGATGCGGGTTCCGGCGAGACGGAGAAGGCGATAGCGGTGGTTGTGGATTTCAGAGGCGAAGAAGCCGTTGGATGAAGGGACATTGATGGCGGCGCTCCCGAGCCAGTTTGAAGAGCGACCGAGGAGCTGGCCACGGCCGTCCCAGACTTCATAGACATCTTCAGGAGGAACGTGGAGGTCGGCGAGGTCGAGCATGACATTGTCGCCGACATCTTCTGCATCCTGCACGGCGCCGAGGACGGAGTCGGCACGACCGCGAAGCATGACGTCGAAAGAGCGGAAGTGCGTGTGGCGTTCATATCCCCATGCGACGAGGATGACGAGCACGGCCGCGGCGACCTCGACGAGAAGAACGGCGGCGATGAGGCGGACGGCAATGCTGCTGCGGCGCGTCATGAGGAGGGCTCAGGAGAGAGACGGTAGCCGCGGCCACGGAGCGTCTCGATAACAGGGTCGGGATGGGGGACGGCGGAGTCAAGCTTTCTGCGGAGATTGGAGACGTGGGCTTCAATGACGTTGGAGTGGTGCTCCCAGTTGTAGTCGTAGAGGTGCTCGAGGAGTTCCTGCTTGCTGACGACTTTGCGTGGGTGGTGAAGCAGGTATTCGAGGATGTGGTACTCGGTGGGCGAGAGGTCGACGAGCACGCCTGCGCGATGGACGGTCTGCTCGAGGGAATTCAGTTCTACGTCGAGGGCCTTGAGGGTGGGGTGGGCGGCGCCTTTGCCGCGGCGGATGAGGGCTTTGGCGCGGGCGAGGAGTTCGCCGAGGTCGAAGGGCTTGGCGAGGTAGTCGTCGGCACCGGCGTTGAGGAGCTGGACGATGGTGTCCTTTCCTTCTTTGGCAGTGAGGATGAGAACGGGTGTGGGATCTTTGCGGGCGCGCATGCGGCGGAGAAGACCCTGGCCATCGAGCTTGGGCAGCATGAGGTCGAGGATGACGAGGTCGTAGCAGAGATTGGCTGCAGCGTCGTCGCCGGCTTCGCCATCGGCGGCCCAATCAACGGCGAAGCCAGGGCCGTCGCGCAGGGCGGCGGAGAGATTGTCAGCGAGGCGGACCTCGTCTTCTACGAGCAGAACGCGCATGGCGGCAGTCTCCACGAGGAGATTATGAATGGAACAAGATTAAATGGGGCTGAAGCGAGGGCTTTGTTGCGGAGCCAGGGTGTTCTATGGGCTTTTGCGTTCTGATTTGAGGAGCACGGACTGCGGGTCTCTCCACTCCCCGTTCGCTTTGCTCAGGGTGCGGCCGGGATGACAGTCGTTGTGGCGGTGCCGATAGTTGCCAAAAATGTTTGGAGGCCAAGCTGGTTGTAGTAAAACGGTTCGCTGAGCAGGAATGATGCGGGGAGGCGGGCTGAAACGATGATTACGCGGAGAGATGTTGGGGTGGCGCTGGTGGCTGTGGCGTGTACGGCGGGCGGATTTGCGTTGGCGGATGAGTTGCCGTTTCTGGGACCGGCGGTTTTTGAGCGGAGCTCGATTGCGGCGAAGGCCACGGCGGTTGGAGAGGTGAGGTCGTTCTTCACGATGAAGACGGCAACGCTGGACCAGCTGGAAGTTCACGAGACGACGCTGAATCCGGGGAAGATGCCTCATCCGCCGCACAAGCACCCGAATGAGGAGATGCTGGTGATTCGCCAGGGCACTGTGGAGGCGCTGGTGAAGGGCGAGTGGAAGCGCGTGGGACCAGGATCAGTTGTGTTCAACGCTTCGAATCAGCTGCACGGGCTAAAGAATGTAGGCACGGAGCCGGCGGTTTATACGGTGATCAACTTCAAAACGGACAAGACACCAGCCCAGTAAGCGACGAGGAGAGTGGGATGAGAGTGGGATCGATGTTGCTGAGGTCTGCGGTTGTAGCCGGCGCGATGATGATGGTGAACGCGGGAGCCGCGAGCGCGCAGGAGAAGAGTGGGGCGCTGGGGATTTTTGATGAACAGACGGATGTGGGCACGGTGACCCCGGCGGGAACTGCGAAGTTCGATGGCGGCGTTTATACGATTACGTCGGCCGGAGCGAACATGTGGGCGCGGGAAGATGCGTTCCATTTTGTGTGGAAGAAGGTGTCGGGCGATGCGGCGCTGACGGCGGATATCGCGTTTGGCGAGTCGCAGCATCCTGATCCGCATCGCAAAGCGGTGCTGATCTTCAGGCAGTCGCTGGATGCGAATGGAATCTATGTGGATGCGGCGCAGCATGGGTCTGGGTTGATGGGGTTGCAGTATCGACGGGAGCCGGGGGCGACGACGCAGGATATCGAGTTGAATAAGGAACAACTGCCGCAAAGACTGAGCCTGGTGAAGCACGGCGATACGTTCACGATGTATCTGAGTAATCATGGAGAGCCGCTGCACGCGGTGGGCGCGACGATCAAGCTGCATCTGCAGGAGCCGTTTTATGCGGGGATCGGGGTCTGTTCGCATAACAAGGATGTGGTGGAGACCGCGAAGTTCAGTAACGTGAAGCTGGAGACGGGCGCGGATGCCGAGGCGGCGGTGGGGCCGGAAGGCTCGGTTGCGTCGAGCACGCTGCAGACGGTTGGGACAGAGGAAAATTTCAGGCGGGCGCTGGTGGTGACGACTGGACCGGGGAGGATGGAGGCTCCGAACTGGAGCAAGGATGGGAAGACGTTGATCTTCAACCGGGATGGGAAGATCTGGAGGATTCCAGCGGAGGGCGGAGAGGCTTCCGTTGTGAATACGGGAGAGGCGACGAAGTGCACGGGGAGTCACGGATTGTCGCCGGATGGGAAGCAGCTTGCCATAAGCTGCAGCACACCAGGGAAGGCGGAGACGCGCGTGTACATCGTTCCGGCAGAGGGCGGAGAGCCGAAGCTACTGACGGAGACCGCGTGGTCGTACTTCCATGGGTGGTCGCCAGATGGGAAGACGATTGCGTTTACGAGACCGGATCACAAGGGGGGCGGGAATATCTTTGCTATTCCGGCAGAGGGCGGAGCGGAGAAGGCACTGACGACGGGCGGCGGAATCAGCGACGATCCGGATTACTCAGCGGATGGGAAATGGATCTACTTCAACTCGGACCGCGGTGGGTCAATGCAGATATGGAAAATGCGGCCGGATGGAAGCGGGGCGGAGCAGGTGACGCACGATGAGTATGCGAACTGGACGCCACACCCTTCACCGGATGGGCAATCGGTGCTGATCCTGAGCTATCCCAAGGGAGTGACCGGACATCCGACGAACACGGATATTTCGTTTCGGGTTCTGAACGTGGCGGATGGGAAGATTCGCACCGTGGTGGAAGTGGTGGGAGGTGCAGGAAGCGATAACACGCCGAACTGGGCGCCGGATGGGAAGCATTTTGGGTTTGTGAGCTTTGAAGGAGCGAAGAAATGACTTTGCAGGCTTCAAAAGCTTACTTTTCTTTCGGGATACCATGTGAGGCTAAGGGTCGTGGTTGTCACTGTATGCTCGCCGGGTAGGTAGATTGGGGCCTTCCAGTGTTCGAGAACGAAGTTGCCGTTGATCTCGAAGTCCTTGCGGAAACGCTTCACAACCTGAAAGCCAAGGTCATTGATAGTCGTACCACCTTCAAGCAGGCGGCCAGAGTTTGGATCGAGCTGAGAAATTGAGCCAGGGATAAAGTCTTTCGCAACCTTCTGGTTGCGCATGTTGGCTTGGATCCATTCGTTTCCGCTCAGGTGGCAAGTGATCCAAGCCTGACCACCTTTGCCTTCGCGGCCAATCCAATCGCCCATAATCTGACCGTTGTTGGTGTATCCCTGCCGCTGAAGGTACTCGTAATACATGAATTGGCCGGAGTGGCTATTCGAGATTGGCGGATCGGTGTATGCAGCTTCCGCACGAACGTCGAGCTTCGGCGCGCCGGGTACGTGCGAGAGGAAAATTCCGGGCCGCCATCCCGCGCGACGCGGCGCGTCTATGGGCGATACGTCGTCGTGCACTTCGCCATCGGCGTAGAGGGTCAGCCAATTGCGAAGAAATGGAAGGCGCCACGAAAAATCGAAGGAGCCGAAGCGCGCGCCCGGATCATCACCGCTAAGTTTTTCGTTGGTGGGAGGAGAAGCGAAACTGAAGAAGCTCTTCAGGAAACTGTGCAGTGTTATAGGCCCGTGGCCCTTGCCACCCCAGATGGCCGCGCGCTCGAAGCCGACTTCAAAGTTGTCTGACGGCCGGAAGCTGACCTTCTCGAAGTGCATCCAGGGATTGCCAGGCGTGGTCACATTAGGCTGTCCTGGACCGGGGTAGTTTGGATTGGGAATGTATGTGTGGCCGTGTAATCCTCCGACGACGAATTCATAGCGAAACGGACCGGTGACATTGGACAGCCAAGGGATGTGCAAGGGTTCCATCCTCTCGATGGAGAAAGAATAGAAGTTTTCGGCGTTATTCGAGTAGGCAAAGCCGCCGCCCAATCCAGGTCCCAACCAATAATCCCGCTTCCCAAGCGCGATCTGATGATTGAGAACGTGCGTGGAAACGTAAGCCTCGAGAAACCGGCCTCTACTTATGCTGCTGATCGGCCCAAGCGGGATTGTGGATTGCGGATAGTAGACAGGCTGATTCGTGCCCGGCTGGAAAAGGAGCGTGCCATCGAGACTCGATATCACCTGTGCCAGGGCAGGCGAGTATCCGGGACCTTGGGGCGCGCGCTGCAACTCGCCGCGTACGTACACCAGGAAGCGACCGGCGGTTGCATAGCCACTGGCACCTGTGTAGTTATTGAATCCGTTTTCGTATGGACGTCCATAGCTATTGATGATTGTCTGACCTAGGTGGTAGCTGTCATGCAGCGGGACGCCGCTGATAACGGATGCGGTTGAGTAGGCAGATTCGAAATACGCAGATCTCCTGGGTGGATTGCAAGACCCCTCGAAATCCGAACGCAATTCGTTGTTGACTGCCTTGTAAATTTGCTGAGCCTGATCGGTTGTTGCGTCTACGTAGTTCTGCGCCTCTTCGATTTGTACTCTGGCCTCTTCGAGCATGTGTTTGACGCTTGCCCGCGTCCAAGGGCGCATGCCGAGATATACGGAGTCGACGTAGCCAAGACTGTAAAGCCGCATCATCGAGGGGTAAATCCAGCTGTCGACTGGAATGTAAGGCGAGTCGGATATCGAGGCTTCGCAATCAAGAGGAACGCTGCGGCTGTCAGGTGCCGTCTGTGCGGCGCGGTTGCCGGTTGATGGCTGTGCTTTGAGCGGAGACACCTTGGCGACTAAGAGCGTTGCCAGCAGAAGGACAGCTCTGATAGAGGTGCGACTGCTCACATACATTTCTCAACTTTAACATCGGTGAATTCCATGAGAAGTGGCTGGATGCCGCTCCGGTTCACACCGTGAGAAGAATCGCGGCGAGGGCGGGTCGGTCCGAATGCAGTCGTCAATTCGCTCGCCGGAAAAAACAAATCCCGCCCTGAAGGGCGGGAATGTCTGCAGCTCGCTGGGAAAAAACTCCGAAGTGTTCTCGTCTCTCAGCCCGGTTCAGTGCAGGCTAATCGTCTCTGAAGCTGTGTGTGACTTGGTCTCTTCGAGGTCGAGGACTCGGCGGAGCAAGTGTGTACTGGGGTTGTAGTCGAGGACGAGTTCTTTGAAGGTGACGAGAAGACGACTCATATCGCGCGTCTGGCAGATCTGGCGCAGAGAAGCGATCCAAGTGTGAACATCGACATCAGGCACTCCATTGCCAATGAAGATGCGAACTTTTTCGTGGTGCGTGGGGACAGTATCTTCGGTCAGGGAGCTGAGCTCCTCGTAGAGCTTTTCGCCAGGTCGCATTCCGGTAAATTGGATCTCGATGTCCTCGTCGGGCTTGAATCCGGACAAGAGGATGAGGTTCCGGGCGAGGTCGAGGATTCTCACGGGCTGGCCCATATCGAGAACGCAAATCTGTCCACCCTTGCCGATTGCAGAGGCCTGGAGAACCAGTTGGCAAGCCTCTGGAATCGTCATAAAGAAACGGCGCATGTCGGGGTGCGTGACAGTAACCGGTCCGCCTGCGAGAATCTGCTTCTTGAAGATCGGAATAACGCTTCCATTCGAGCCGAGAACATTGCCGAAACGCACGGTGACGAATTGCGTGCCGCCGTTCTGCAGGCCAAGAAGGAGCAGCTCAGCAAGGCGCTTGGTGGCACCCATCACGTTTGTGGGCCGCACGGCTTTATCAGACGAGATCATTACGAATTCTTCGACGTTATGATCGAGGGCGGCTTCAGCGAGGTTGTATGTTCCGAGAACGTTATTCTCGACCGCCTCAAAGACGTGTGTCTCCATCAGTGGAACGTGCTTGTAGGCGGCAGCATGGTAGACAACTTTGGGGCGATATTGGCTGAGAACCTCATCGAGCCGTAGACGATTCTGAACGCTTCCAATCTCTGGATAGAACGGCACACCGGGGAAAGAATTCTGCATTTCGCAGTCAATTTCGAAGAGTGGAGACTCCGCGATTTCGAACCCGACGATTCCGGCGGGGCGATAGCGAGCGATCTGACGGCACAATTCGGACCCGATGGAGCCAGCTGCGCCGGTGACCATGACCATGCGGCCTTGGATGGTGCTTCGAATGAGGTCTTCTTCAAGATGGACGGGCGTGCGTCCAAGCAGGTCTTCGACGGCGACTTCGCGTATCTGCACCGCCAAGGCATTTCCTTCAATGATTTCTCCCAGGCCCGGAACCGTCTTGCACTCGACGTTTGCAGCGTGGCATAGCTCGAGGATCCGAGTCATCTGCACGCCAGTAGCAGACGGAATTGCTATGAGAATGGTCTCGACGTCTTGTTCATGTACGTGCTCGACAACCTCATCTCCGCCACCGAGGACAGGGACACCATTGATCAGGATTCCTTTGATGTCTTTTCGATCATCCAAGAAGCCGCATACATCATATGCAAGGCGTGCATTATTCCGAATTTCTCTGAGAAGTGTGATGCCAGCTTCACCGGCACCATAGATCAAAGTTCTCTTCTCAGGGCCATCGCCCCGTCCACTCTGTTGTGATTCCGCTATCAAGCGGGATGCGACTCTCAGACCGGCGGTAGCTGTGATACACATCACCAGATCAATAAGGTAAACAGAGCGCGGGAATCCGAATGGGCCCAGGAAGCGAATCACGAGAAAGCTGATTGTGCTTCCCGCGAGATTCGCCCAAAGGAGGCGATTGGCGTCCGAAACAGAGACGTAACGGTATCCGCGGCGATCGAGGCGAGCGAAATGAAAGGAAGCGCTTTTAACGACGATCCAGACTGGGATGGCGGCGGCCAGGTAGATGCGGTAGTCGGCGGGTATCCTGAAATCGAATCGCAAAAGGAAGGCAGCAATTCCGGAGAGCGCGAATGTGCAGATCTGCACGGCGCCTAACAGAAGCCAGCGGAGTGTGCTGTTGCGCATCAGAGCTTTGGCTCTCTTTTGCATGGAGGTTCTCCTTCTATTTCAGCACAGGTTGAGGGAAAGCGGGAGGTTAGCGGATCTATAACTTCGCAGCTAGTAACAAATAACGGTATTAGGAGGCAGCAGAGATTCCGAATTGGCAGAGGCAAACAGCACTTTCCGCGATTGAGCAAGTTCGTCCTCACATCTATTGCACAGTTCCCTGAATGCTGAGAGTTCACGAAGACTGCTTAGCCAGAACCGTCCAACGGAATACCAACCCGCCATGAAAAAAGGCGTAGCCAGGATGATCCAAGCGTCCAGCCAGAGCCTTCGATGAGAAAGATACCAGAGATCCAAGGCGTAACCTTCGGCAGTTGACAGGTTTCGAGAGTTCAATATCTGGGCAAAACCTGTAATTCCCGGCAGCACTGATAGTCGCTCACAACTTGTTGGACCGTAATGTGGGAGCATCCAGTCTGGATCGGGTCTCGGGCCAACCCACATCATTTCTCCGCGCGCGATGTTCCAGAGTTGAGGCAATTCGTCGATTCCGCATCGCAACCAATGTCCCAGAGAGGTAATGCGCGGATCGTGCTCATGGACAATCATCTTCAGACCAAAAGAAAGGTGGTGCGCGACATTCGTTTTCATACTTCTATATTTCAGCAGTGTAAATTTCGCACCTTGGTTGCCGAGCCTGAAGGACCGATGCATAGCAGGATTGCCATCATGAGCTCTGATCGCGAAACATATCAATAGGTGGACTGGAAATCCTACAACGCAGAGGATGAAAGCTATGGCCCTTCCGAGCAAGATAGAGGCGGTTTCTAATCTAGTTCTCATTGGAACTAATGTAAGGTAAATTTTGATCCTGGCGGTGTGATCTAGCGCTCACAGAGCGTGACATCTGTCAGATCAATTTCAGCGCGGTGCGGAACAGAATAAGGCAATCGCCCAACACAGACCGATTTTCAACGTACTTGTCAGCCAAGTCCAATTTGGCAGGGAGCACTTGTTCTACATATGCCTTCAACGGATCTGGACAATTCTGAAGGACTTCTTCTTCATTCCTGAACTCGATGGACGCCAAATCCGTTATTCCTGGTTTGACGCTAAGAATGGTTGAATAGCGATCTTTAAATAGATCTACGTATTGCGGAACCTCTGGTCGCGGACCTACCAGGCTCATGTCGCCGCGCAGCACATTCCAGAATTGTGGAAGCTCATCGAGTTTCGTCGAACGAAGGATCTTTCCAGATCTCGTAACTCTGAGATCGCCGGAGACGGTTATCTGGGATTCGCCGGAATTGACGTACATCGTGCGGAATTTCAGGATTCGAAACTTGCGAAAATGCAAGCCTACGCGCTCCTGGCGGAATAGAATTGGCAACCCGCTATCGAAAAGCACCGCGATTGCTATAAGAAAAAGGATCGGTGCGAGCAGGATGAGAGCGATCAAACTGATGACGATATCGAGAGTTCTTTTCAAGGAGGGAAGACCTAGCTGCAGGAGGAAATGGCGGGATGCGGAGTTCGACTGAGAATTGATTTGACCGAAGCAATCACCCTGTCCTGCTGTTCATCCGTCATCTTCGTGTACAGAGGTAGACTCACTGCCTGACGGTATGCGCTGGTAGCGCGAGGAAAGTCTTCTGGACGCAATCCGTATGTATCGCGCCAGTAGGGATGCAAATGCAACGGGATAAAGTGCACGCTCGTGCCGATACCAGCAGCTGCCATTTCCTCGATGAACTCTTCTCTCGAAAGAGGAGCGTCGTGATTCAGCCGAACGACATAGAGATGGTTTGCGTGCAAATCGCCAGCGGGGGCTTTTGCAGGTAATCGGAGACAAGCGCCATCCAGACCTTCGTCGTACCTGCACGCCAATTCCCTTCTCCTCGCAGCAAAGCGGTCGCACTTCCGTAGTTGATGTATTCCCAAGGATGCAGCCAAGTCCGTCATGTTGTACTTGAAACCTGGCGCCATGACACGGTAGAACCAGCTCGGAGTTTTGGAGGTATAGCGGTCGAATGCATCGCGGTCGATACCGTGCAGGCGCATGATGCTGCACCGGCGGGCAAGTTCGGGGTCACGAGTGACGACCATCCCACCTTCGCCAGTGGCCAGCGTTTTTGTAGCGTAGAAGCTGTAAACGGTGGCGTCGCTGTCCAGGGTACCGATCAGTTTTCCCCCGGAAGTTGACGGCAAGGCGTGTGCCGCGTCTTCAATTACTTTGAGGTTGTGTCGGCTGGCAATCTCCAGAATGGCATTCATATCACAGGCGAGTCCGGCGATATGGACCGGAATGATGGCTCTAGTACGTCTAGTGATTGCGTTTTCGATGGCCGCGGGGTCCATATTCAGTGTGTCTTCCTGCACGTCAACGAAGACAGGATTGGCCCCGAGATAGCGTATGACCTCAGCAGTGGCTGTGAATGTGTAAGTGGTTGTGATTACCTCGTCACCTTCCTTGATGCCGGCTGCCTCGAGAGCGAGGTGCAGGCCAGCTGTGGCCGAATTGACAGCCAGGGCGGTGACGTCTGAGCCAAGATAGGCCGCAAAATCTTTCTCAAAACGACGTGTTTTTGGGCCGGTGGTGAGCCAACCAGCGCGCAATGAATCTGCCACTTCGGCGATTTCTTCTTCGCCGATATCGGGAACACTGAATGGGAGGAAATCTTGTTCAGGTGAGATCATCAATTGTTTTCTCGATCCAGCAAAGGACATGAGTGCGCAGAACAGGAAAACCGTTAAATAATGAGTACAGGGCAGGGTGTATCTGAGTGACAAGGCGGCTTAAGGGAGGCGCCAAGGTTACTCGCCAATAGCGGACACGGCCCTTAGGAAACAATGCTCGAATGCGTCGGAGCGGGATTCCCGCTACGTCCGGATTGCGGGGATTGTTGTAGATGAAGTCGTACCACAGAATCCCGCCTCCCGGCGCCGACCATCTCCACATTTCCTGAGCCAACCGGTACTGGAAATCGTGGTCCAGAATCGAGGAGAAAACTGTGGATTGCAGGACGATATCGAACGACCCTTTAGGAAGCTGAAGTTGAAGTGCATCTCCTGGGAAAAGTCCGACTCCGGAGGGTAGTCGTTCTTTGGCTGCGGCGAACCTATCTTGTAGAAGTTCGTTGCCGGATAGGTTTCCGGCTCGAAACCCAAGTTGGAGAAACTCCAGCAAATTATCCCCTGAGCCGCACCCGATCTCCAGAACGCGTTTCGAACAAAGAGGCTCAATGTTACATTTCCGAATCCACCGAAGCAACGCCCTCTGCTTTTCCTGCCGGATCATGTACACGGACGGCGAAATGACGTCGTACTTGACGTGAGTACGTCTTTTGTACCGGTCGATGATGCGGTCAACTTCAGCAGATTGCATTTGATTAACCTGCGATTTCGGCAGACACGATGGCCCCGAGGAAATTCTCTGCGAGATAGCGATAGTCGTGGTTGGCCTGAACATATCGGCGACCGCGCTCGCCCATCTGTGACCTTTCCTCGGGACTAAGAAGCATCAATACTTTCACTGCATCCGCAATTGAAGCCGGGTCTTCGGCTGGAACGTTGAATCCGCATCCACTGTCGCTCACAACGTTCTTGTCGTCATCGATAGCCTGGATAATTGGACGGCCTGCCATCATGTAGTCCATCACTTTGTTTGGACTCACTCCGAATTGGTAGAGAGGCGTACGCTGCCAGGAAATCAACAGAACATCCATGGCGGCCAGAAGAGTCGGAATCGCGGCCTTGGGTATCGGAGGCAAAAATTGCACGTTGTCGGGAGCAATTTCCGCCGCGAGTTGGCGGAGGCGGTCTTTTTCCGGTCCTTGCCCGACAAGGATAAAAGTAATCGGCAAATCGCGGAGCAGGCTGGCTGCCCGCACGATCCACTCAATAGCATTCGCGACTCCGTGGGAACCCGCGTACCCGACCATGAACTTGCGCTGATTTCTCGCTCTTTCCAACACTGCCTGATGCTCTGCGCTGAGGGCCGCTATTCCTGCGCGCCAGCTTTCGAGATCAATCCCATTCGGTACATAGACGAACTTGCCGTCGGCCAAACCGTGGGCGCGCATGTGCGGTTCCGCATTCGATAACATGCTGACTAATCGATCAGCGTGGCGATAGGCGAAATTTTCGGCCCACTGCATCAGGAGAATAAACGGGTGAACCGGCGACATACCGCCTAGTTCGATAGGGGACAGCGGCCAGAGATCATGGACTTCGTGGACGAATCTTGCAGCGCAATAACGTGCCATATAGTAAGCGGGCACGGCATCCAGCGGATATGTTGAAGAGGCTATGACCACCTCAGGCGCTACCTCCTGGCAAATACGCCGCCGGTAACGCCACAACTGAGCAACGAATGAGAAGATATTTGCAGCTCGCCTTGCACCGTTCCCACTGTATTTCGGCGTAGAAAGCCACAGATAGCGAATCCCGTCTATGAATTCTTCCGTGATAGCGCTGTCACATTCTGGTTGAGATGTACGAAGGTGCGAATGGGAACCGGCAACTATGGTTACCTGGTTACCCGCCTTCACCCATTCCCGCGCAAAGTAATAGGGGCGGAATTCCATGCCGTGCCGGAGCGAACCGGCGTAGTGATTAATAAGAAGAATTCTCATGAAGCCGGCTCAATCCGTAGGATGTAGATCGATTGGTAGCCGAGGAAACAAGTTCCAAGAAAGCGGCCGTGGTCTTTCTCGCATCAAAAGAGCGCTCGATTCGAGTTCGCGCTTCGGTACCCAGCTTCTCGCGCAGTTCGCTGCTTAGAAGTAGACTTTCAATTGCATTGGCAAGGGCAACGGGATCTCCGGGAGGAACCAAGATGCCAGCACCATCTCTTAAGAGCTCTTTTACGCCGCCGACGTCAGTGACGATGCAAGGAATGCCATAGGAACACGCTTCCATGGCGGAGACCGGGATGCCTTCGTCGAAGCTGGCGAGCACAAACACATCGATTTCGTTTTTAGCGTACGTCGAAATCAATTCAGCTCTGGTGACGGAGCCGAGGAAGTCCACTCTGTCGGACAATCCCAATTCCCGGCACTTAGATTCCAATGCGCTTCGCAAGACTCCGTCTCCAACAATTCGAAGCCGAAAATCGTGATTTCGTGATTTTAGATCAGCCAAGGCGTCGAGGAGAACGCGATGCCCTTTTCGAGGAATGAGGCTGCCTGCACAGCAAAGCACGGGAATGGGCCTATTGGGATGATTACTATCCAGAGTTGGAGGTACCTCTATCCCGAGATGGAGCACGTGAAGGTGTTGGTTGTGCAACACTCCGGTCTTTTCTCTAGCAATTGCCAACCCTGCTTCCGAGATAAAGCGAACGAATGACGCATGCCGTAATTTAAACTCCAGCAGGTTCCCACGCTCCAGATCGTTACGATGGTAGGTGACGCTCCACGGGATTCCCGTCAAGCACGAAGCGACCATAGCCATCGTAGCGGTTGTCCCTCCCCATTGAGCATGAAGATGCGTCACATTCGCCTTCCTTGCGAATCGCGCGAGCCAAAGAGCTTTGGGCAAGACTGCCAGATTTCGAATCAAATTCAGATTTATGGATGAAAAGATAATGCTCAAAGTTCCTAGGAGAGCGCGCGGGTTGTGCATTGATTCGAGCCACGCCCACCACAGCACCTGCAGTGAGAATGGAGGTTCACCATGGACACATTGCGAGAGATCTTCAGGCGCGTCGACTATTCTTCGAGACCGTGGTACATCGCGCGGCAAAACTCTCAGTTCGATTTCCGCATTGCGTAACTGCATCAGTTCAGGGGCGAAGAACACTTCACTTCCAGGCTGGAAAGGCCATATCACGGTAATGTAGACCAGGGATTGGCGGTGAGGCAGACTTGGTTCGCGCAACTTGGTTTGCTGGTTGGCAAAAGATGCGGATGTTTCAGAACTCTCATGCATGATGAACGCTCTTGAGGACGCGATCGTTCAATGCTCGGATGTAGAGCCTTTCGTAGCCTCGAACCATCCCAGCTACGTCCATTGTTTCAAACGCTTTTGCCCGGGCGGCATCCCCGAGTTTGCGCATGCGAAAAGGGGAATTGATCAGGTCAGCGACGGAATGTACCAGAACCTTCTGATCATTTGGCGCGAGCAGCATTCCGTGAACGTCATGATCGATGAGATCCGGGATCCCTCCGACCCTTGATGCAACGATCGGAAGCCCCGCGGCCATTGCTTCCATCACGCTCAGAGGATTACCTTCCCACAGGGACGTTGTGATGTAGAGATCGGCAGAAATCAACATCTCAGCGATATCTGATCTCTCTCCAATCAGTCGAGCTCGATCTGAGATATGGAGTTCTTCAATTCTCCGCTGAAGATCATCGCGGCAGTTGCCATCGCCGGCGATTATCAATCGCAAATTGTCAATTTTTCGACTCAGCTCAGCAAACACCGAGAGAAGAAGCGAAAAATTCTTTTCGACGGACAGTCTTCCGACAGAGACTATCAACAAATCCTCTTCAGCAAAACCATTCATTCGACGCCATCTTGCCCTAACGTTCGTTGTATTGCGAAAGGGGCGTACGTCAATTCCGTTCGGAATCAGAGGAATGTTTTTTGGATGGTACAAGAGATCTATGCTCTCACGGACCCTGCCCGAAATCCCGACGGGAACCGTTCCGGATCGGAAGGCAACGAAATTCACGAACCGCACCAGGCCAGCGGCATCTTTTTCTGCAAGGCTGTGAACCGTGTGCAGGCAGGGTATTCTCTGAAAACATCTCACCGGTGCAACATAAGGAAGAACATATTGGTGGGTATGGAGAATCTCAGGCTTGTATCGTCTAGCCACACGCAGGAGACGCCAAAACATGCGGGGATCGGTCCCACTACGTTTCTCCAATGAGATCACGCGGATACCTGAGGCGTGGAGCAAGCGTTCGAGATAGGTATCGGCAAGCGGCTCTAACGTGAGCACCATTGATTCGAACTGCGACGGATCAAGACCACAAGCAACATCCACACAAACCCGCTGAGCACCACCGGAATTGAGTGCCGGAATGATCTGCATAACGCGAACTCTTCGCTTAGCACTCAACGCAGGCTGCGGGAAGCTGATTGCTGTGTTTGACATGCTCGGAACGTGATTCGGATCGGTTCTACTGCTCAGGGCTCACGACACGACTCCAACTGCTCATCAGATTCATGACCTCATGCCGGCTCGACCACAACCGGCTCCGCAATTCGGAACTTAGGCAGGCGGCGCATGCGGCTGAAAAAATCCAGGCACATGCGATGAGAGCCAATAGCAAAGGCCGTGCGGAGGGGATCGGAATCAGCCAGCGGCAGACACCCACGCCGAAGAGGGCCCCCAGAGTTGGGAGCGCAATGTCTCTGGAGAGCCACTTTGCGAAATGGCCCGGGAGGTATCGTCTATGGGTGACAAACGTGAAGGGAAGAACCACAGTGAAATTCATGATCAGCCATGCCGCGCCTGCTCCATTGATGCCGTATTTTTCAATCAGCAGGATAAGCAGCGGAATAACGATCACAACGGAAGCGAGGCACAGTTGCAGGTTTAAGCGCACGTTTCCGTAGGCGAGGGAAAGATAAGTCGGGACCACCATGATGACCTGCATCAACTGCCCGAGGATCAGGAGAGAGGCAGCGATCCCTGCGTATTGTGCTGTCAAACTGGAACCGGTCCACGCACGAATGAATTCAGGCGCATAGGCTGCGAGGGTCAAGCCGCCTGACACGGCGACCACCACCACCAGTTGGCAAGCACTGTGGTAAACACGCTGAAACTCGATTCGAGCTTCGGTTGCCGCCAGTCCGGCCAGGCGCGGAAAAACGGCCGCAGCGATTGGCGCTCCTAACATGCTGGGGGACGTCCCCAAGGCACTCGCAATTGTGTAATAGCCGAGAATGTCGAGCGGCAGCAATTTGCTGACTGCCGCTTTATCGCTCTGGGTTAGCAGCGTCATCATGACGGCCATGCCGGCCATGCCAACCGCGTAGCGCCAGGTCTTCTGGAGCATTGACCAGCTGAAGGTGAACCGGCTGACACGATCGTCGCGCAGGATGACCCGCCAGAGATTCCAGCGAATGAGCAAACAAAAGAGAAGGTTGCAGACCAGCTGCCAGGTGGAGAATGCCAGAACGGTAGGCGACCACAGCCAGAGCACGAGGATCGCGCCACATGCTCGAGACATACTCCAGGATATCTGCAGGCTGCTGGATAGAACCTGGCGCTGCAAGCCGATCAACCCTCCTGTGTAGAGGTCGGCCGGCAGCTGAAATGCAATACCAACGCCCATGAGCTGAATCGCCCGCGCTACTTCGGGCAGGGGCAGTGTATTGGAGTGCAGCCAACGCTGGGCGATCCATGGTCCGGAGAACCAAACAGCTGTTGCGACAGACGCCGAAATAAATAGATAGAGAACTTCGTAGGTTCGCAGCAATACGCCCATCTCTGAAGCGGAGTCGTTACGGACCGAAAGCCGGGCAAGCTCCCGGTTGAGAGTGGCGGTGAATCCCATATCGGCGAATGTGAGGACTGCGACCAGGGTGGCGTAGAACCCAACGAGACCGTAGGCCTCTATGCCCATGAAGCGCAGGTACACCGGGACGAAGACATACGCAGCGATGATGCTCCACGCGCGAGCTACAACATTGGCGGCGATGTTTCGACGCATCATTCGGGTTTGCGCACCTGCGCACTACTCAGATCGATTGGAATGTTAAAGGATGTCAAAGGTGCAACGCAGCGTTTCGGCGTGAAATCTCAGTTCGAATTGTGATGCGATGAAGTCGGCGAGGTCAGGCGGAGAGGACTTCGGTTGTCCGATTCACAAAACACTGGATTGACTCAATTACGTAGTCCTGCATATCGACCGTGAGTTCGGGATAGACAGGCAAAGCCAGCACCTCGGCACTGGCCTTATCGGCTTCGCACCACTGTCCAGCTGGAACCACAGACTGGAAGCACTCCTGTCGAGTTAGCGGCAACGGATAGTAGATTTCCGTGCCGATTCCGCGTTCGCGCAAGTGAGCGACGAGTGCAGAGCGATTGGAAACGCGGATGACATATTGGTTGTAAATCGTATAGCACGCGGGATCGATCCATGGCGTCTCTATGGGCAGCGCCTTGAGATGATCATCGTAGTACCGGGCATGCTGGCGCCGTGCTTCGGACCAATCATGCAGATGTGGAAGTTTGACAAGAAGGATTGCAGCCTGGATCGGATCCAGACGGAAATTGCCACCGATGATTTTGTGATAGTACTTTGGTTTCGCGCCATGGCTTCGCAAGAGCGACATCCTCTCGGCTAAATCAGCGTCATTCGTAACGATCATTCCGCCGTCGCCAGCCCCGCCCAGATTCTTACTCGGGAAGAAACTGAAGCAACCAACAGTCCCGATGCTCCCGGCCTTTCGGCCTTTATATGTCGCTGTAATTGACTGCGCAGCATCCTCAATGACGTACAGATTGTGCCGCTCCGCAATCTGCATGATCGGGTCCATATCGCACAGCTGGCCGTAAAGATGAACGGGAATGATGGCCTTGGTACGCTCTGTGATGGCAGCTTCAATGAGATCGGGATTTATGTTGAACGTGCGTGGTTCAATGTCGACGAAGACGGGTTTTGCACCGACTCGGGAGATGCAGCCCGCGGTGGCAAAGAAAGTGAACGGAGTGGTGATCACTTCATCGCCGGGGCCGATTCCCAGGGCCATGAGACTGCATAGGAGGGCATCAGTACCACTGGCAACGCCCACGCCGTATTTGCAGTCGCTGAGGGCGGCGACTTGTTGCTCCAATTCCGCAACTTTCGGGCCGCCGATGCACACCTGGGACTCCAGAACTTCAGTGACGGCGGACAGTATTTCGCCACGAAGGCTGGCAAACTGCGCTTTCAGATCGAGTAATGGAACTTTCATCAATTCATTCCTTTTAAGAGGTAAATGGATCTCAGTTTGACGCCGGCGCTGGAGATCCTGGAAAAACAGTCAGTTCCTGCTCTTCGGAAGTCGCGGGCCGACTCTTTCCTTTCAAGACAAAGAAAAGAACCAGCGGAGCGAGGTAGGTCCGAATCCATTTGAAGATGAAGGACGCCGAGTGGATACGAAGGCCGTCAAGGTAGAACAAAGGCAGGCTCAAGCAGAGCAACATCACCGAGGCACACGAAGGACGCTCGCGGTAACGACGCACGATAACGCCACTTGTGTAACCGTATAGGCCCATGATGACGCAAACACCAGGCGCACCAAAATTCATGTAGGCTTCCGTGACCGGGCTAAAGCCGAGCCCTCCGTGAATCGCCAGTTCGACGGGCGCAAAGGTTTGCAGGCGCCAAACGTTGGGATCCAGAAAGGCCGACTGAACAATCCGCCCCAGAAACGGGATCATCCCCGACAGTGCTCCGAGGTAGGTTTTGCCCCACTGCAGGGGCGGACCGCCGTTGACGAGAATTTCGAGGAGCGAGGCGGCAGGACTCCGTGCTTCCCCGCCGGCCCACGGCAAGAGGAGATTCGGTGCGCGCCTAACCACGTCGAACCCCTGAACCAAAGAAGCGCCGACCCCTCGGTCGAGGAATGCTCTCGCGAGCGAGAGAAACTGACTCACGCACGCAGCGGTAAGCAGAGACGGCACAATCCACTTCGTAGCGATGCGGCGATATTCGTAGTGATATGCATATACACCTGCGAGTAGGGTCAAAACAATTGTGCCACGCGCGCCTACACGCAACTGAATGAATACAAGCATGAAGTAGCCAGCCAGACACAACCAGGCCAGCCTTTTCCGGCTCGTTTTGAAGCAGTAGTATGCAGCCAACTCAAAAAAAATGATCAGCCAGACTACGCCGCCTCCAAAGTGCGCATTCTCTTCAAGCGCTGCAAACCGCTGAGCGCCGTATCCCATCTTGACGTATTCAACAGGACCCCCGAAAGCTGCGACCTCAGACCATGCGGAAGGCACGCTCAATATTCCAAACACGATCAGCGTAATCTTCAACCAGTGAAGGTCGGAATTCCAGTTAACGGGGGTGGCCTTTCTTATTGGGTTGCGCGCTGCTTCGCCAAGCTGTACACCGATCCTCATTGAAATCAAACCGAATAGCTGTAACAGCAAATAGGTATTGATAATGTGAGGGTCGCTGTTGAAACCGACAAGCGGTCCGAGTGCATAAAAGCAATAGATTGGCGGCAGCAAAACGCCTGGAGATAGTGGGTCAAGGACCGGCCTAAACAGGCACTCGGCCAACGGGGCCAGGCCGAGGACCAGAATAGCCAACATCAGGCAGAAGCTCTCGTCCCAGGCAAGGCAGATGCCGACCAAGGGGACGATAAGAGCTGCAGCAACTTGAAATCGTGAGATCATTTTGGCTCAGCGACGAGATTATCCAGTCTCGATCGCGGGCTTTAAGAGTGGTATTGGTGTTCTTTGGCAGATTGACCAGAAACGTTGCTCATTGAGTTTCGAATTCCATGCCAGCTCTGAATTGCCACGGGGTTCCGCATCAGGGACTCCATCAATCGCAGGTACGCCACAGAACAGAAAAACCCCAAGAAGAGAGATGCAAGAGCTATCAAGAAGCGATGTGGAGAGCTCTTGCGATCAGCAGGTATTGCAGTTTCCACGGTCTGAATCACGATCGCGTCCCTGGCTTCGTCGAGCTTCGCAGCTTCCAGCTGTTTCAGCATCAGCTGAAAAAAAGTCTCTCTATATTGCAGCTCACGTTGTGCCCGCAGGTACTCGAGTCCGCCCTTGGACATGCCCATCAAGCCCATATCAGCCACGTCGCTTGAGTCTGAGCCGCGGTTCAGCTTGGCGGCCGCGGATTGGAGGGCCGTCAATTCCTGCTCAACCATCTGAAGATCCGGATTCTTCTGGGTTGAGTACGAACGCAGGGCTTGCAATTCGACCTGCTTTGCAGCGATCTGCGCCCGGATGCCTGTGATGTTCGAGAGAAGGGCCATCGCCTGAGCGTCTGGGCGGACCAGGGCTTTCTGCTCCTGGACTTTTACGAACTGAGCCTCAGCGGAGACCAGTTCTTCCTTGGCTCGACTGATCTCATCTTCAAAGAAAGCTCTCCGCCGAGCTGCCTCAGAAAGCGCAATGTTCCTGGATAGGTTCCGAAGTTCTTCCGTATAGGCATTCGCGAGATCAGCAGCCAACTGCTTGTTCTTGTCATCCACCGAGATCAGAATGAGACCGCTGCTTTCCGACAGGATACGTGTTTCATCTTTCAGCTTCTTCCTCGTTTCGGTCAAATCGCGTTTGCGAAAGACTTTCTGAAGATCGAAGCGGGCGATCAGCCGGTCAGCAATGGGCCTGGATTCCAGAATTCCAATGTAGATTGCGTTTGGATCCTTCAGGCTGAGCCCCGAAGTGGCTACATCGCCGAGTGATCCCATGCTGGGAAGACTATTGAGCAGGGAAACCGAGGAGGGCGCCTGTTTTGGCGGCATCAGTCGAGACTCAGAAGTATATCGATTCGGAATGAGCAGGCTGATGATCACGCCCACGACGATAAAAAGGAGGGTCGTCAGCCCGATGAATTTCCTCCGAACCACCATCCAGCACAGGGCCTGGAGCGCGACTACCGCAGTGGTGAGATCGCCGGGGGCTTTCAAGTCGGCAGCGTATTGATGAGAGAAGGGAGTTGTGGACTTCTCTTTGGGCTTGAGAGCCGGTTGATCGACGGTACTCGACATATGATTCACTCTAGAGCACAGAAGAAGCAGTGCTTGTTTTCCATTCAGTAAGCCGGAATGATTGGAAACTCACAGCAGGACTCCCTGAGGCACGCTGTCTCCTTTCAGTTCGTCATAGGTTTTGGAACCGCTCCTCATGGCATCAGGTAGAGGCGATTCCTCGTGGAGATCGAGGCACCGCATCGTCCCCGGCTCAATCTCTTTATAGCGTAGACCGGTTTCCGGACACCGCATAACACCTTCGCTGTCGGGATTTTGCAGACGGTGTCCGTGTCGACTCATCCATCCCACCTGTCTTGCAGGATTCCCGACTACCAAGGCGTAATCCGGTATGCTCTTTGCGACAACTGCCCCGGCTCCAACAAAAGAATAACGTCCAAGCTCAATTCCACACACGATGGTTGCGTTTGCACCAATTGTGGCTCCTCGCCGGATGATCGTCTTCTCGTAGAGTGAGTGACGATTCACTTGTGATCGAGGATTCGTCACGTTGGTGAGAACGCATGAAGGACCCAGGAAAACGTCGTCTTCAACCACCGCTCCTGCATAGATTGAGACGTTGTTTTGGACCTTGACGCGATTGCCAATCACGACGTTCTCGGCAATTTGGCAGTTCTGACCGAAGATGCAGGAGTCCCCGATTTTGGCGCCTTTCAGAACGTGCGAATAGTGCCAGATCTTTGTGCCTTTTCCAATTTCGCAGGGCTGGTCGATCGCGGCAGTGGGGTGGGCAAAGTATTCACGTTGGGGCGCTTCATCCGATTCAAGCTGAACCGGGCTGTGACTCGTCATCGCTTGCTGACAGGCGCGCAAGACCTTCAGGACACGAACCCCTTCTCTTCCGTCCGTGCGCGGTTCACGTCGGGACGCAACGCAATCAATGAATTCCTGGCATTCGTTCCTTAGTGGTTCCGATGCATCGAGAGGAACGGCAATACCTTCCGCTTTGATTGCGTTCGGCACACGTCCCTTCCACTCCACACGGTGGGGATACAGCACAAGTTTGTCGGCAGCTGTGTCATCGAATACGGCCATTTTCTCCGATCCAACAACTACAAGGCGCTGCTCTTTGAAGGGATGTAGCCAACTCACGAAAATGTGCGCTCGAACACCGTTTGCGAAGGCGAATTGGCTCAGTGTTACGTCTGCAACATCATGATTAAGATAGAATCCGCCCTCGCACGTCACAGTAAGCGGAACTTCACCAAGCAGTTCGAGAAGCACGCTAATGTCGTGAGGAGCAAAGCTCCAGAGGATGTTCTCTTCAGAGCGAATCTTGCCGATGTTGAGTCGGTTTGAATAGATATACTCGATCCGACCGAGCGAACCCGAATCGATCAACTCCTTGAGCTTCCGAATGGCAGGGTGGTACTGGAGGATGTGCCCAACCATCAGCACCCGATTCATTCTCGCCGCAATTTCAACCAGTTCCTCGCCTTCGGCAACTGCTAGTGCCAAGGGCTTCTCAACGAAGACGTCCTTACCGGCCTGCAGTGCGCGCTTTGCCATCTCGAAGTGGAGCACAGCAGGCGTGGCCAACGCGACGCCACGCACTTGGTCATCTGCAAGGACTTCTTCGTAAGCCCGCGCGTATTTGACACCCGGATATTTTGCCTTTGTATTGGCTTCTACAGCAGGACTGGGATCGCACACGGCGCGAAGCGAGTCGAGTTCAGAGAAATTGCGGATGAGGTTCTTACCCCAGTACCCGCCACCGACGACAGCTATGTGCGACGACATTGTTCTCCTCTTTTGTTCATGGTGTCTCTTTCTATTGAGATCCAAATCAATTCGTTCCCGTCGCTCGCAAACCGCAGGGGTCCTTGCCGCGTTGGCTTCCTGTCGACAGATCCACCGCGCGGCTATGGGACGATGGTTCTGAGGGCGGCGGCGGTTATGGCGGATTGGGAGATGATTTGTACTGCGTCCTGCAGGCCTCTGCCGGGGGTTTTGAATTTTTGGGGTACGACGATTGCGTCGCCGGGAAGGAGCTTGAGGTTTTCGAATTTGCCGTGGAAATGAGAACCCGTCGCCTGCTTGCTGATGACCGTTCCGTCCGCGCGGATCACGAATGTTCGCCTCTTATCAGCGTCGCGCGTGGGACCGCCCGCGTTATTCAGATAGTCATTGAGCCGCTTGCCGGCTTGATAACGGAAGGCGTTTGCGTTGTAGACCGCACCGGTGACCTGAACAGTGCTGAGTCTCGGCGGCACGTAGAAGGTATCTCCGTCTTCGAGCGGTAGCGACGGAATGTCATCAAGGCCAGCCGCATCCGGTTTGATCTGCAAGACAACACGGCCGGTCGGTTTTATGGCCGCAAGTTCCGCGATAGCAGCCCGCTGCATTGCCAGCTCCGCTTCCTGGTCAGCTCCAGTCTGGCCGGGCATGGGGGCGGCGCGGGCGAAGCGGGCCATCAGTTCCCTTTGCATTTGTTGCGAGGACTGACGAAGCTGATCCTCTTCAGTGCGCCTGACGGATACGCGGGTGAATCGAGAAGCGTAGAGATAGGAGTGGGAAGTAAGTCCGCCTGAGAGTTTAACCACGCTCTGCAGGGTATCACCGGGATTCACGCGATAAACGCCGGGGGCATTGACTTCGCCGCCGACGCGAACGAAGATTGCGTGTTTTTCCATCGGCAGTTCCAGATCAGTGCGGGAGAAGATTGTGACGACGTCGCCGGACATGAGCACTTGATTGTCGGCGGATGAGTGATCATCCACAGCGCTGGCGAGCCGGAACGGAATGAGATGCGTGCTTAAGTCGCGCGGGTCGAGGCGCTCAATGACCGCGTATTCCCAGTTGATCTCTGCGCTGATTTTTCCCACGGTTGCGATGGTGGGAGTCTCATCGGGATTGAAGGCCGCGTTCCGTTGATTCTGGTCGCGCGGTTGATTGAGGGGCGCGTCGGGCTGATAGGGGGGATAGGATTGATCTGCCTGATCGGATTGATCCGATTGATCATTCTGATCGGGCTGAAGCCTGGGCTGATTGTTCTGAAGTTCCTGGTTTTGCCTGGTTCTTGTTTGCTGCGAACGTTGATTGTTCAGATCGCTGGAGCGGAACTCACTTTCGGTCTGGGCGCCGGCTTCGACCTGTTCGCGGAGGCGCCTGCTTGAGGGTTGCGAAAAGGGTCGTGACGGATCCGGTGGGATGATGTGGTTCTTCTCGTTCCAATAGTCCCGCGAGATGAGGGAATTGCGATCTGGGATGAGGTCAGCAATTCGCATTCCCTCGCGCCAGGGGTAGCGGCCCGGGCGGGCGACGTTACCGCGCAGAGTCACCGCGTTCTCAAATTGAGGCGAAAGGGGCAGAATTCTCAACAGATCGCCATCCTGAACCCGTCTATCCAAACCCGAGGCATCGAGCGCAAACTGATCGACGCTACGCGCCTTATGGTCCTGCACGTGCTCGATGACCGCTTTCTGGGTATCGGCAAGTGCGGTGAGCCCGCCGGCGAAATGCAGCACCGAGCTGACCTGCTCGTCGGCAGAGAGCTCATAGATTCCCGGCTCCTTTACGCTGCCGAAGAGGGCGATTTGAGGACCGATCGGCGGGATATAGATGACGTCGCCGGGCAGCAACTGCGAGTCGTGGGTCTTATCTCCATTGCGCAGCAGGTCGTAGAGGTCGAGATCTGTGATCGTCTGGCTGCCGCGGCGAAGCTGGATGTGGCGCATCGAGCCTGTTGCGGAGGGTCCGCCCGCGAAGAAGAGGACGTTGACGAGGGTGCTTAGCGAACTGACCGTGTAGGTTCCTGGTTGACGGGCGCTTCCAAGGACGTAGACCTGGATGGAGCGGAGGCGACCCAAGGTTACATTGATCTCGAAGTCGCGATAGAGGCCGCCGACAGAGGCCCGTATGCGGTCCTCAACCTGGCTGAATCGCAGACCCGCGACATTCAGGGTGCCCACTTTAGGGAGGGATATCTGGCCGTTGCGATCGACGGTGAAATGCCCATCCATCCCGACTTTTCCCCATATCCGAATGAGGAGTTCATCGCCGGGGCCGATGACATAATCTGCCGGCACGGGAATCTGATCGGCGGGAGCGAAGGTGGTCGGGCCTTGATCGAAGAGTTCGCGTCCATATACGCGCAGAGGGCGACCCGCGGCATCTTCGGCGAACTGCTGGAAATCCGACTTAGGTATGGGAGGTCTGAACGGCCTGAAGTAGGGCGGGGCTGTTGTGCCATTCTGCTGAGGAGTCAGACCTGTCCCGGGTTGCTGGTAGGGATTGGAGTACAGGTATGGATAGGGGTTGGCATTGAGGTCGGCCGGCCCAACGGGAACGCTGGGGGGAATCTGCACTTTGGGGTTGTTGGTCTGGCCGTCGGAATTCGTCGGGTTCTGGTTGTCGGGATTGTAGGGGGTCGAGAATGTCGACTGGGCGGCACACACGGTACCGCAAAACAGAATGAAGATCGGCAATCTGAAGTTCATGAGATTCGAGAAGTTCAATCGCACATCCCTGGTAGGGTTTCAAATCCGTTCACGACGATCGAAGACGGCTGCATGCTACGCGCTCATCGCTTCTGAGGATGGGAAGGGTTCGATGGCCCGGTTTTCTGGTGCGGGAAGGAGAGCGCCAAGCCAGAATTGGGTGTAGGTTTCCAGTACCTGGCGGCTATCCATCCTGGACAGGTGGCAACCCTCGATGAGTTTCGAGAGCTCGGGCTGCGCGAAGACTGTCAAAGCGAGTCCAGTGGCAATGATTGCCGGATCGATGTTTCGGACACTTCCTCTGTCGATGTTTTCCTGAAAGTACTCCGTCATGGAAGCAAACAGAGGAGAGATATGTTCGCGACAAACGTCCTCGGCTTTTCCACGCACTTCGAGCAGAGCGACGGCTACAAGCCGGATGAGTTCCGGCGAGAAAGTGGCGGTATCGACGAGTAAATCCAGTGCTTTTCGGACGAAGGCGTGCGGGGTGAGGCTTTTGCCGTTCACCTGAAGAGCAGTGAAGCGCGGCTTCAGGGCGTCGAAACAGCTGCCGAGAGCTGCCCAGAAGACATCTTCCTTGTGCTGGAAGTAGCGGTAGAGGGTCACTTCGCTAACGTCGGCGAGACGAGCAATATCGCGCGTACTGGTGCCGTGATATCCCTGGCGAGCAAAGAGTGCGACAGCCGCGCGGACGATTCTGGATGGAACGTCAGTTTTCCTGGGCATAAGGCTCACAACTTCCCGAGTGGACATGGGGAGTGCCCGCGAGGAGTGAAGGTGGGATGCAGACCATCTGAGATGGAACTGTGAGGATTGGCTGGGTGCTGGTGAAGGGCAGGGCCTCTTGCGGGCCCTTTAGTTTCTGACTGCTTCCAGCTCGTCCGCTGTCATTTCAACGGCGGCGTGCTGGTTGATCATGGCGACGGTAAGGACGAAGCGAAGGCTGTTTCTTTTTTCGACGAGGGTTCCTTCGAGGCCTTGCATGGGGCCGGAACGGATCCGAACCCGCTTGCCGATCACCAGATCAAGGTAGGGCTCAATCTTCTTTCGGGTTGATTCGGACTGAAGGAACTCGATCTCCTGATCGGGGATCGGCATCGGAGTGTTTCGATTGCCAATGATGCGGATGGCGCCGGGAGAACTGAGGACAATGCCGCGTTGATCGCGACCGATATGGACGAAGATATAGGACGGAAAGAGCGGACGCTGGAGTTTTACTTTCTGGCGATTCTTCCAGACGCGCTGGACTTCGTAGGTCGGCACGAACGATTCGATTTGACGGATATCGAGCAAGCGGCGGACAGACTGTTCGCTCTGGGGCATGGTGTAAAGGGCGAACCAGCGAGGGGCCTGTTCGGAGGGAGCAGGGACGGGAGACTGGAGCGGGCGGCTGCCTGAAACGACTTGAGGGACCGATGAGGTCAGCATGGGTGTTTGGCGCGTAATCCAGAGACTGTTTTGACTACGTTTTACGCTGATTGCATGAGGCTTCGCCAAGGTGACTTAGCAGATGCTCTTGCCCACTAAGCCGCACACAGCCCCCTGATTCAGCGGTACCGCACAGCGACGGAGCAGCCAAACGACAACATTGGGGGCACAGAATAGTGACTTCATCTTAACTCAGCACTTAAGTTAATCTAGCTGCCAATAGGCGCAGATAGGTGTCAATGAGCGACAAATCGCGCCGAAATTGCCGAAAAGGTACACCTATTGGCGATTTTGGTAACCTTCATCACCTTTGAATCGTACTTTTCTGGTCACAGACAGGTGTGTTGGCGCTCACTAAACTTTTGGAGAGAATCGGTTGAAAATTCAACTTTCTGTTTATAGATATTCTGCTACCTTGGGATAGTTTGGCTCGAAAGCAGGAAGAGCAGCCGGGGCTGGGGAGTGGCGCTGAGACTTATGCGTCGTGGCGAACGGCATTGGGCTCATAGGGATATGGCCTGAGAGGCGGAGCACGTGGGGTTTTCGCGGGAGTTTGTTGACACGCGGCTGGACACTTGGAAGCTGATAGCGAAGTATCTTGGGCGCAGCTCGCGCACGGTGCAGAGATGGCATGCAGAGTACGGGCTGCCGGTGCATCATCTTGGCGGTGAGGCGAGCTCGGTATACGCATATACAGACGAGCTGGATCTGTGGCTGAGAAGGCGCGACGGGGCAGAAGCTGAACGAACCGCGCGTCTATCGCGGAGCCCGAGCCGGGTGCCTCTGATTACTCTGCCGGACAAGCGGGCAGACGGGGGCGAGGGCAATCGAGAACCTGTATTTGCCGGGCAGGATGAAGCGCAGCAGCTGGTCTCACAAGCTGAGAGGCTTTGGGAGTCAGTATCCGCAGCCAATCTGAGCACGATTGCGCGGATGTATCGACGGGCCATCGATCTGGATCCAAGAAGCGCCAAGGCGTATGCGGGTCTGTCGCAGGCACTGATCGCGCAGGCGATATTGGGGAATCTACACCCGTCGGGAGCATTTCATGCGGCCCAGGTGGCTCTGAGCCGGGCACACGAGATCGATCCGGGATTGTTCGAGGCGCAGTGCGCATCCGCCATGCTGAAGGTGTGCGTTGAGCGGGACTGGAGCGGCGCTCGCGAGTCCCTGGATGAGGCGATCAGAAAGCGTCCAAAGGCCTCTCAAGCGCTGGTTGGGCGCGCCTTTCTGATGATCGCTCACGCGAATCTTGACGAAGCGAGTGACGAGTTGAGGAGGGCTGCGCTCGAGCGGCCCTTGAACACGTCGGTGGCCGAGCTGATGTGCTGGGTGGAGTATCTTACCGGGCGTTTCGAGTCGGCACTTGCGCTGATTCAGGATGCGCGGCAGACGGGACACAGCGGCGCAGTTCTCGATACGGTGGAAGGGTTCTGCAGAGTCCTCATTTCCGGTGCAGAGAGCCAGATTCAGACGCTTGAGGCGGGGCTGGCGGGTTGTTCGCGGAACCACACGCTTCTCGGGGTGCTCGGTTACGCGTATGGTCGAACGGGGCGAACGACATCGGCGCGGCAGGTTCTGGACTCGATGACACGGATGGGGCTGACCGGTGTTTTTGACTTCGCGTATCCGATCGCACTTACGTTTCTAGGGCTGGGCGAGCATGGAGAAGCTGCGAGATGGCTGGCGCAATCGTACAAGCACGGGTCACTTTGGAGCCTCGGGTTCGTCTCCGATCCGATATTGCAGGCGCTAAGGACGGACATAAATTTCCGCGACTTCTGCGGGCCGAAGAACTATCCCACGCAATCCCTTCATCACGGCCTGGGCGTGTTGCAGGTTTCCTGATGCACAGTTTCTTTTCGTCGGATGACGGAAGCGGCGCACTCGTAGATCGCTGTGATGCGGATCATGAGCCGCTGTCCAGGTCCCACTGTGAACAAATGCATTGACGTGCGCAAGCGCGCTTACATTAGCTCAAGCAGCCCAATAAGCTCATCCGGTGCAGTAAGATTGGGTCGGTGAACGGCTTGGGTTGCTGAAGAGAGCGTCCAGGATCGGCGCTGTCGCTCCGAGCGACCGGTGCCGAGGAACTCCCCATGCCAGAAGGTCATTTCTGTGAGGCCGGAGGTCGAAGCGAAATGCGCGTTGGGATTTTCACACGCGAGTATCCACCGCTGGTGTATGGGGGGGCGGGGGTGCACGTCGACTACCTGAGCCGGGAGCTGGCGCGGGAGATCGAGGTGGAGGTGCACTGCTGGGGACCGCAGCAGAGTGATGCGGGCAATCTGCATGTGCGCGGAGCGGAACCGTGGGCGGAGATCTCGAACGGGACTGAAGGCAAGTTCAAGGGCGCACTGGAGGCGTTCAGCCTGAATCTCACTCAGGTGAAGGCTCTGCAGGGGATCGACATTGCGCACACGCATACGTGGTATGTGTCGATGGCCGGGTACCTAGCGAAGAAGCTGTATGGAATTCCGTTTGTGCTGACGACGCACTCGCTGGAGCCGCTGCGGGCCTGGAAGGCAGAGCAGCTGGGCAGTGGGTACGCGATGAGCTCGTGGATGGAGCGGACGGCGATTCTGGATGCGAATGCGGTAATCGCGGTTTCGCAGGGGACTAAGGAAGACATTCAGCGGGCGTATCCGGATGTGGACCCGGCCAGGATTCACGTTATCTATAACGGGATCGATCTGAACGAGTATCAGAAGACTTCGGACACGAAGGCGTTGACGGATTATGGTGTTGATCCGGCGGTGCCGTATGTGCTGTTTGTGGGAAGGATCACGCGGCAGAAGGGCGTGACGCACCTGGTGGATGCGATCAAACATTTGCCGAAAGACACGCAGGTGGTGCTGTGCGCGGGAGCGCCGGACACGCCGGAGATTGCGACGGAACTGCGGGAGAAGGTGGAAGCAGCGCGGAAGGATCATCCGCGGATTGTCTGGATCGAGAAGATGGTGACGAAGCAGGAGACGATCCAGCTGTATAGCAATTGCAGGGTGTTCTGCTGTCCGTCGGTGTATGAGCCGTTCGGGATTATCAATCTTGAGGCGATGGCGTGCCGGGCTCCGGTGGTGGCGAGCGCGACGGGGGGCATCAAAGAGGTTGTTGTCGAGGACAAGACGGGGTACCTGGTGCCTTTCGATCAGGATCCGGTGACGAGTTTTCCGAGAGATCCGGAGAAATTTGCGAAGGATCTGGCGGGCAGAATCAATGTGCTGCTTGGGGATGCGGAGAAGTGCAGACGATTTGGGGATGCGGGGCGAAAACGTGTCGAGGATATTTTCAGCTGGACGGCGATTGCGCATCAGACGATTGAGTTGTACGGAAGATTGATTGAGGAGAGGTCTCGTGCGATTGGAGTGCGGGGTTGAGGAGGACGAACTGCGGGTCCCTCCACTCCGCTACGCTTCGGTCGGGATAAAAGTCGTATTTGAGAGTGCGTGGACTGCGGGTTCCTCGGCGTTGCTCGGGATAACAGTCGGTGTTGAGTTGGGGAGCTAAAAGTTGTGTTAACGTTGCGGGTTTGTAATTGGGAATTGATATGGCGATGAAGAAGTTATCGGAAGGACGCAGGCGCGTCATTATTGAGGACATTACGCCGCAGGTGGACTGCGGGCGGTTCGCCGCGAAGAGAACGGTTGGCGACCAGGTGCGGGTGGAGGCCGACGTGTTTACGGACGGCCACGATGCGATTGCAGCTTCAGTGCTGGCGCGGCGGGAGGGATCGAAGGAGTGGATCGAGATCCCGATGAAGGCGCTGGTGAACGATCGCTGGGAGGCGGCATTCCGGGTTGGTGAGCTGGGGCGGTACGGGTTCAAGGTGCAGGGATGGGTGGATCACTTTGAGACGTGGCGGCGGGATCTGCTGAAGAGGATCAAGGCGGAGAGCGATACGAGCCTGGATTATCTGATCGGGGCTGAGCTCGTGGTCGAGGCTGCTGGGCGCGCGGCCGGCGGTGACGCGCTGTGGCTCAGCGAACGGGCGGCGGTGTTGAAGGCGGGAAAAGAGCCGAGCCAGTTGCGGACACATGCGACGGACCCGATGCTGCATGAGCTGGTGCTGCGGTATCCGGACAAGCGGTTCGCGACGGAGAGCGCGGAGCTGCCGATTGTTGTGGATCCGGTGCGGGCACGGTTCAGCTCGTGGTATGAGTTCTTTCCGCGGTCGACGGCCGAGAAGGCTGGAGTGCACGGGACATTTGCGGATGCGGAGAAGCGGCTACCTTATGTAGCGGAGATGGGCTTCAACGTGGTGTACATGCCGCCTATTCATCCGATCGGGAGGAAGTTTAGAAAGGGTAAGAACAATAATCCTGAGTCGCAGGATGGGGATCACGGGAGCCCATGGGCGATTGGGGCGACAGAGGGCGGGCATAAGGGAATTCTGGGAGAGCTGGGGACTGTTGCGGATTTCAAGCGATTCATTGGGAAGGCTGATGATCTTGGAATGCAGGTGGCGATGGATATCGCGTTCCAGGCTGCGCCGGATCATCCTTATGTAAAGGATCACGAGGCGTGGTTCAAAAAGAGGCCGGATGGAACGATTCAGTATGCGGAGAATCCGCCGAAGAAGTACCAGGACATTTATCCCTTCGACTTCGAGAGCGAAGACTGGGAGGGAATGTGGAAAGAGCTGAAGAGCGTCTTCGACTACTGGATCGGCGTGGGAGTGACGATATTCCGCGTGGACAATCCGCACACGAAGGCGTTTCCGTTCTGGGAGTGGGCGATCACAGAGATTAAAAAAGATCACCCAGAGGTGCTGTTCCTGGCTGAGGCGTTTACTCGACCGAAGATCATGTACCGGCTGGCGAAGCTGGGGTTCAGCCAGTCGTACACGTACTTCCCGTGGCGAAATGCGAAGTGGGAGATTACCCAATATTTGACGGAGCTGACGCAGACGCCAGTAAGGGAGTTTTTCAGGCCGAATCAGTGGCCGAACACGCCGGACATTTTGACGGAGTTTCTGCAGATGGGAGGAAGGCCGGCATTTGTGATCCGGCTGCTGCTGGCGGCGACGCTGGGGGCAAATTACGGGATCTACGGACCGGCGTTTGAGTTGCAGGAACATGTGCCGGTGCGGCATGGGAGCGAAGAGTATCTGAACTCGGAGAAGTACGAGGTGAGGCACTGGGATCTGAATCGGCCGGACAGCTTGCGGGATCTCATTGCGCGGGTGAATGGGATCAGGAACGAGAATGCGGCGCTGCAGAATGACTGGTCGCTGCGGTTCCATAACGTGGATAACGATCAGCTGATCTGCTATAGCAAGGAATCGGATGACCGGTCGAACCTGCTGGTCGTGATCGTGAATCTCGATCCGCATTACACGCAGTCGGGATTTGTGACGCTGCCGCTGGATGCGTTGGAGATTCCGCATGACCGGTCGTATGAGGCGGAGGATCTGATGTCGGGAGACCGGTATATGTGGCAAGGGCCACGGAACTATGTGGAGTTGAATCCGGCGTTCCGGTCGGGGCATATTCTGAAGATTCACCGGCGGATGCGGGTGGAGACGGATTTTGAGTACTTCCTGTAGAGGGGTTGGGTGCGTGAGGGGTTTTTAGAAGCACGAACTGCGGGTCCCTCGGCTGCGCTCGGGATGACAGCCGGTGTGGGGAGAGTAATCGGAGTTGGAGCACGTACTGCGGGTCCCTCGGCTTCGCTCGGGATGACAGTCGTAACTGAGAGTGCGCGGACTGCGGGTTCCTCGGCTCCGTAGCACTGCTTCGATCGGGAAGACAGTCATTGTTGAAGACGATTCGTAGTTCGTTGTCTCCCACCCAAGCAGAGCTTGGATGGGGCAGCCGATCATTCATGAGCGGGCCACATCCGGCAGTAAACGGTAATCGGGAACTCGCATCCAAACAGCTTGGAGCCCATTGAGTGAAGAAGATTGCAAGCGCAACTGATCCGCTCTGGTATAAAGACGCGATCATTTACGAGATTCACGTGCGTGCGTTCGCCGATTCCAACAATGACGGGATCGGGGATTTCCAGGGGCTGATGTCGAAGCTGGACTACCTGCAGGATCTCGGCGTCACTTGTCTTTGGCTTTTGCCGTTCTTCCCTTCCCCGCTTCGTGATGATGGGTACGACATTGCAAATTACGTTGATGTGAATCCGTCGTACGGGACGTTGAGCGATTTCAAGCAGTTTCTCGATGCGGCACACCAGCGCAACATGCAGGTGATGATCGAGCTCGTCATCAATCACACGAGCGATCAGCATCCGTGGTTCAAGGCTGCGCGGCTGGCGCCGCCGGGGTCGCCTCAGCGGGATATGTATGTGTGGTCGGATACGGACCAGGTGTTCAAGGATGCGCGCATCATCTTTACGGATACCGAGAAGTCGAACTGGACGTGGGATGAGACGGCGAAGGCCTACTACTGGCACAGGTTCTTCTCGCATCAGCCGGATTTGAACTGGGAGAGTCCGCTGGTGATGGAAGAAGTGCTGAAGGCGATGCGCTTCTGGCTAGATATGGGGGCGGACGGGATACGGCTGGATGCAATTCCATACCTGGTGGAGCGGGACGGGACGAATTGCGAGAACCTGCCGGAGACGCACGCGATTATCAAGAAGCTGCGCGCGGAAATCGATAGGGGATATGCAAACCGGTTGATCCTGGCGGAGGCGAACCAGTGGCCGGCGGACGTGCGGCCGTACTTCGGGGATGGCGATGAGTGCCACATGGCATTTCATTTTCCGTTGATGCCGCGCATCTACATGGCGCTGCGGCAAGAGGACCGGCTGCCGATTACGGACATCATGGCGCAGACGCCGCCGATCCCAGACAGCTGCCAATGGGGATTGTTTCTACGGAACCACGATGAGCTCACGCTGGAGATGGTGACGGCGGATGAGCGGGACTATATGTATTTTGCGTATTCGGCCGATCCGCGGATGAGAATCAATGTGGGCATCCGGCGGCGGCTGGCTCCGCTGGTGGATAACAACCGGCGGCGGATCGAGCTGCTGAATTCGCTGCTGCTGAGTTTTCCGGGGACGCCCATCCTGTATTACGGCGATGAGATCGGGATGGGGGACAACATCTATCTCGGCGACCGCAACGGGGTGCGTACGCCGATGCAATGGACGTCCGACAGGAATGCGGGCTTCTCGCGATGCGACCCGGCGCGGCTGTACTTTCCGGTGATCATGGACCCAATTTACGGGTACCAGGTGGTGAACGTGGAGGCGCAGCAGGCGGATCAGTCGAGCCTGCTGCAGTGGACGCGAAACATGATCGCGCTGCGGAAACTGTTCCAGGTGTTCGGGCGCGGGAGCTTGAGTTTTCTGAACCCGACGAACCGGAAGATTCTTGCGTATCTGCGCGATCTGGAACTTGAAGATGGGACACACCAGACGGTGCTATGCGTGGCGAACCTGAGCCGGTTTGCGCAGCCGGTTTCGCTGGACTTGTCGGCGTATGAAGGCATGGAGCCGGTGGAGATGCTGGGGTACGTACCATTTCCAACGATCAGCGACACGATGTACCACCTGACGCTGGCACCGTATTCCTTCATATGGCTTGAACTGCAGGCGGCGGCGACAGAAGCGAGGCCGGTTCCGGAGCCGCAGATCATACCGGTTGAAGACGCACATGGAGCTGAGGTGCAGGCGATCGACCTGGTGACGGCTGGGTGGTCGGGGCTGCTGGCGACGAACGGGCTGCAGCAGATTGAGGCGGCGCTGCCGGCGTGGCTGCCAAGACAGAGGTGGTTTGGCGCGAAGAGCAGGAGGATCCAGGCGGTTCGCGTGCTGAGCTGGGGAAGCCTGGAAACGACGAATGGGAAGAAAGGGAGCAGGCTCGAGCCGCACTCGATACCACCGGCGGTGTTCATTGTCGAGATCAGCTACTTCGAAGGCCTGGCGGATGTTTACCAGATACCTCTGGCGATCAGCATGGGAGGCCAGGCAGATGAAGTGACGACGAGCCGGCCGGATAGCGTTCTGACGTCGCTGGCCTCGGCGACTGGAATCGCGATTCTGCACGACGCTTCGGCGCGCGAGGATTTCAGGCAATGCGAACTGGAGCTGATTGAGCTGAGCGAGTCAGTACCGCTGAACCAAGTGGTGGCACCTGGCCCTGGCAATGTAGTGGAAGTAGGGATGGAGTTTGCTGCATCGAACGGGGTTCCCGAGAGCGTGCGGACGAGAGCAGATCGCGCCGAAGCGGGCATGGTGACGCCGCCACCACCTTTGCCGCTGGATGTGCAGCCGGGTGAGGCGGCCGCAGCAGCGAGTTCGGATGCCAGCACTGTTTCGGCGAGCACGCAGACCACAATGCCGCGCGAATCTCCTGCTGCAGATGCGGCGAGGGCCGCGGGAGGAGTGCTGGCGGCGAGAGCCTCAAGCGCACTTCGAGCGATGAAGTTAGCTGAAGGTCTGGAGTCGCGCGTGGGGTCGGCGGAGCAGTCGAACACGTCCATCATTTATGGGGACAAGCTAATTCTGAAATTGTTCCGGCGATTGCAGGCTGGCGAGAATCCGGACGTGGAAATCGGGCGGTTCTTAACGGAGGTTGCGCACTTCAAGCGGATCGCGCCGTTCCTGGGCGAAATGTCGATGACATCGAGTACGGGTGAGAAGACGACTGTCGCGATGCTGCAGGGCCTGGTGGCGAATGAGGGAGACGGCTGGGCGTGGTTCCTGGAGGAGTTGAGAGGGTTCTACGGAAAGGTTGCGGAACAACAGGGGGCACCGGAGATTGCGGCACCCACCTTTGCTGACGCACAAAGAGCGCCGGAGAAGTTCAGGAAGCTTGCGGGAAATGCGATGGACGCGGCTCGATTGCTGGGACAGCGCACGGCGGAGATGCACCTGGCGCTGAGCAGTTCGAAGAGTGATCCTGCATTTGCGCCGGAGAAGACGACGAGCGAGGATCTGGAGACGCTTGCGCGACAGGTGGAGGCGCAGATACGGTCGGCGCTGGATGCGCTGAAGAGCAAGTTCGCAACCGTTGATGACGGGACCTCGGACTCTGCTGCATTTCTGCTTTCGCAGCGAACGAAGCTGGTGGAGCGCAGCAGGGGGATCACGAAAATTGGGGCGGCGGGAGAGCGGATCAGGATTCACGGAGACTACCATCTTGGGCAGACGCTGCGGGTGAAAGCGGCCGGTGGGGATGGAGACTCGGCCGGCGGAGATTTTGTACTGCTGGATTTTGAAGGGGAGCCGGCGCGGACTCTCGCGGAGCGACGAAGGAAGCAATCACCGCTGAAGGATGTTGCCGGGATGCTGCGGTCGTTCTCGTATGCGGCGTTTGCGGGACTGAAGAAATACGAGGAAGAGCACGCCGGCGCGCCGGCGGAGAGCATGAGTGAATGGGCCAGGGCGTGGCAGAATGCGGCGTCGGCAGAGTTCCTCACGGCATATCGTGAGACAATAGCGGCCAAGCCGGATGCGGGGAAACCTGAGTTGCTACCGGAAGCCGCCGAGACACAGAAGCTGTTGGACGCCTATCTTTTAGAGAAGGCCTTGTACGAGCTTTTGTACGAATTGAACAACCGGCCCGCGTGGCTGCACATCCCAATTGCAGGTATCCTAACGTTGTGAGGGCCTGCAACTAATTGTCGTAATTGACGATCGGCGGAAGTTTAGTCGCGCCTTGGTCAGCTCTCCGGATCCAGCTCATGGCAACTGCGAATACAGTTACGAACGATCAGGGCGCGGCGACGGCTGTGCGCGCGGAGTTGTTGATTTTTGTGGCGCCGATGCCTCCAGAGCAGTTGGAGAGCATCCTGGGAAATCTTGCGGCGGAGTTCCGAGCCGAGGACCTGCTTGTAGCGACGGCCAATGATCCTACGGGGACGGCGCATCCAGAGATTCGCGTGATGCCGGTGCAGCCCACGAATGCCGTGTGGCCGATTGCAGCTGTGGACTTTGTGAATGCGGTGCACGCGGCGAAGGAGAATGAGGCGAAGGCGGTTTTGCTGCTGGGGCCTGGGGCGGACTCGTTGAGTCCGGCAGCGCTTCGAGCGCTGGTGAACAGCGTGTCGGAATCGAAGTCGGATCTGGCTGTTCCGCATTATTCGCTGCCGGTGAATGCAGGCCTCGTGAACTCGGCAATTATCTATCCGCTTACGCGTGCGCTTTTTGCTTCGCGGGTGCGGTATCCGCTGTCGATTGACATGGCGATGTCATTGCGAATGGCGGAGAGGCTGGCCGGTACCGCGCAGAAATTTGTGAACCAGAATCAGCCGGATGCGATTGTGTGGCCAGTGAGCGAGGCGATGGTGGCGGGGTTGAGCATCGATGAAGTGGATGTGGGAACACGCGATCTACCTCAGCCGGCCGAGCCGAACATCAATGCGATTCTTTCGCTCGTCACCGGGTCACTGTTTGCAGATATTGAGGCAAAGGCTGCGTTCTGGCAGCGGCCGAGAAGACTGTTGCCGGAGCATCGGTCATTTTCTCCGATGCCTGCAGCGGACGGAGCGGTCGATATCGCACCGATGGTGGACTCATTCCGGCTGGCATTTACAAATCTGCAGGAGATCTGGGGACTTGTGCTGGCGCCGGTTTCTCTGCTGGGGCTGAAGAGACTATCGGTTGTGGAACCAGCGGCGTTTCGGATGCCGGAGACGTTGTGGGCCAGGGTGGTTTTTGATTTTCTGGTGGCTTACCGATTGCGCACCATCAATCGCGGACACCTGATGGGTGCGCTGATTCCGCTGTATTTGGCATGGGTTGCGGGACACCTAAACGTGGTGGGATCGGGAACGGATGCGGAGATTCACGTAGAGGCGGTTGCGGCGGCGTTTGAGTCGGAGAAGCAGTACATTGTGTCGCGGTGGCGCTGGCCGGACCGGTTCAACTCGTGAGTGCGCGGGCCTTTGAGCGTTCAACTTTGGATTTTGCGGGGATGCCGGTGAAGTTGCCGAAGGAGAGAGTGTGATGGAGAGATTGATTGGAATGATGCTGCAGACGGTGCAGAACTACAATCCGCCACCTCCGATTACGAATAACAGTGTGCCGCTGTGGACGCACATCTCGGATGCGCTGCAGCAATCTGTGTACCGGGTTCTTTCGCTGTTCATTGCTGTGCTGCCGGGAATCCTGGCGGTGTTTGTTGCACTGACGCTGTTCACGCTGATTGGGATGGGGATGTCGCTGCTGCTGAGGCGCGGTCTGGCGTTTGTGAAGTTCGATGAGCGGCTGAACCGTGGGAATCCGGAGTGGACTCCATCGAGTTCGCCGACGATGCTGATTGCGCGGGGTGCGTTCTGGGGTTGTGTGCTGCTGGGACTGGTGATTGGGGTTTCGGCGTTTGATGCGTCGTACTCGACTGGGACGCCGCTGCCGATTTCGCTGCTGCCATATTTGACGAAGGTGGTAGGCGCGATTCTGGTGATGATTGCAGGGACGGTGATCGCGAGGTTCCTTGCTCGATCGGTTCTGATCGGTGCGGTGAATGCGCAGTTGCAGTATGCGCGCTTTCTGTCGCTGGGGGTGAAATGGCTGGTGCTGGTGCTGACGGCGGCGATGGTGCTGGACCACCTGGAAGTTGGCGGCAAGATTGTTGAGCTGGCGTTTGGGATTTTGTTTGGCGGGATCGTGCTGACGCTGGCACTGGCGGTCGGGCTGGGCTCGCGCGACCTGGTGAGCAGATCGCTGGAGGGACGCGCGGAGCCGAGGCCAGAGCGAGTGCCGCCGCCAGAGGTTGTGCCGAAACCGGTGGAGCCGATTCGGCATGAGACGATACGGCATTTTTAAAAGCGGTCGCCGAACGATTGAATCGAGCGGAAACATCGTCAGGAGCTAAAGCCCGTGGTCGTCCCAGGGTTCAGATGGCACGACTGAAGTCGTGCCCTGATACGAGGCAGATAACGACACAGGTTGGAGCATTGAATCTTACGCCCCTGCGGGGATTGGGTCGTTTTCGGTTGCGGTCCCAGGACGGCGCGTCGCTTGTCCTGGGCTATTCTCTTGCGCTCCCTCCGGGAGTTTGGGTGTATCGCAGCACCGCGGGTATCGTGAGCTTCAGTCGGGATCGGGGAGAGAGATGATCGCTACGGACTCGGGTGGGAGCTTGATGGACTTCTCCTGGAGAGTTACGCCCTCGCGTGAGGCTAGCAAAAGGTTCATCTGCGGATAGCCGGGCGTGGTTCGTTCTTCGTCTGAAAAGTTGCAGGCAACGATGATCGAGCCGCGGCGCATGCAGAGCCATCTCTGCTCTTCGTTGAAGCTGGCGGAGGTGTTGCCGGGTTCGCCGTTATTGAGTGAAGGCGTGGAGCGGCGGATGCGGATGAGGTCGCGATACCAGCCAAGCATTTCGGCGTGGGTGGATTGAGAGAGCTCGTCCCAATTAAGTTTGGAGCGCTCGAAGGTTTCGCGCTTTTCGGGATCGGGGATTTTGGCGGGATCCCAGCCGAAAGCGGCGAACTCGCGCTTTCTGCCTTCGGAGACGAGGCGGGCGAGTTCCTTGTCGTCGTGATCGGCGAAGTACTGGAAGGGCGTTGATGCGGCCCATTCTTCACCCTGGAAGAGCAGCGGAGTGAACGGAGCGAGAAGCACCAGAGCCGCGGCGATCTTGGAGCGGTTGACGCCGACGGCTTCGCAGAGGCGATCGCCGATGGCGCGATTGCCGACCTGGTCGTGATTCTGAATGAAACCGATGAAGCGGTGCTGAGAGAGATTGCCTACCGGACGTCCGTGATGGCGGTTGCGGTATTGCGAGTACATTCCATCGTAGACGAAGGTTTCTTTGAGGGATTTAGCGAGGTACTCGAGTGAGTTGAAGTCGCAGTAGTATCCACCGAGGTCTTCGTTGACAAGGACGGTGAA
>Ga0207694_10000216_pt1 | contig 56407 bp, 58 predicted proteins | sample KBSC34metaG_FD_184353 | JGI IMG/M metagenome (GOLD analysis project Ga0207694, IMG submission 184353) | Corn rhizosphere microbial communities from Kellogg Biological Station, Michigan, USA - KBS C3-4 metaG (SPAdes) (version 2) | ecosystem: Host-associated > Plants > Roots > Rhizosphere > Soil... | reverse complement strand
ATGATGGAGTAGAGATAGACCTCGGGCAGGTGATAGGCGTGCGCGGCGGCCGCCAGGCAGGCTGCTGTCAGGGGTGCGAGCACGGTTTAACCGGCGTCCAATCTCGGATGCGTTCAAAAAGCGGCATAGTATTAGCTGAAATTTTCATCGAAGTCATGGCGGATCAAGCAGATAGGGAATCGTACCGACGGCGGGCCCCGGATTGATCCACCGGGAGCGGGCCTTGCGTACCCGTGTCGGGAGGCCCGCCATGACACGCCAGAAGATTGCTGCCTGGATCACCGCCACCGTCATTTTCGTCGCGCCGATCGTCACCTATTTCGGGCGCGGCGCGATCTACGATGTGAGCCCGTTCCTGCCGGGTGAGGCTGCCCAGCAGATCGCGGCGTTCCAGAAGGCGGCGGGCGCCTCGGTCAAGCCGGTCTCCATCGACATGACGCCGAAGGGCGTGAACATCGAGGTGCAAAGCAGGACCCAACCTCAGGCGACCGACAGCTGGGAAGTCTGGCACGTGCGCGGAATGCGCGGCCTGATCGACTGGGTTCATGTCGGCGGCCCGACGCCGAACCAGGCCAGCCGGGCGAACGTCCCGATGGAACAGCGGACCTTCGATCTCCAGGAGGTCGATTTCAAGGGCGTGAGCGATCTCACCAAGGCGTCGGTCGCCCGAGCCGCGCTGGAAGAAAACGCCACGGTCGAGGCGATGAACATCGCGCGGTCACATATCTTCCTGCCCTATGAGCATGCCGGCCCGCTGGGCTGGCGCATCGACGTGAAAAGCCCGCATGAATCGGCGCTGGTCTTCGCCGACCCCCAGGGCAGGCTGACGGGCGCCAATCTCGACGGCACGCTGCGGGCGCAGGCGCTGGACCTCTATCAGGGCGGCAAGCCGCTCATGGAGATCGTGCACCAGATCGGCGCCACCTTCGGAAACCAGCGCCGTATCACGAAGATGCTGGTCTATAACAAGCTCATCCGCTTCGAGGCGCCGAGCCCGGACGGGCGGAAGGTTTCCAACTGGTACGATGCGGACATCAACAGCGTGCGGCGGGAAAGCTTCGATGATCCCATGATGTCGGTTGCCGGTTTCGGTCAGGCCGACTCTCTGTTCTCGATCGACGATATCGATTGGGGTTCGCTCGGCCGTTTGACGCAGGCCGCGCGCAGCCAGTTGAACATGGCGGACGGCAAGATCGCGCTGCTCGAAATCCACGAACGCGCCCGCGGCTTCGCCGGTCCGGCAATCGAGTGGGAATTCGACCTGCAGCCGCCGAGCGGCCCGTCTGTCTCCATCGTGCTCGACAATGCCGCCAAGCCGCTCCAGATGCGCGGGCCGCAGGGCCAGGAGAAGCCCAGCGACATGATGGAGCCCGCGAAGGTCGACCAGTTCGTCAATGCGCTCCGCCAGCAGGTCGGCCCCGATACCAGCGTGATGGAAATCGTCTTCCGGCCCGACGAGGGCATCGCCGAAGTCCGCGATCCAAGCAAGCCCGGCATGATCGCGGAGCTGCGCTATGACGGCTATTCGTTCAGCACCTTCGGCGATCCGACGTCCCGGCCGGGAAAATGGCACGGGCTGCCTTACGAGGACGATTGGCTCTTCAACCTGGGCGCGGTCGACGACAGGCTGCTATCGCGGATTCCCGCGCTGACCCGGACCGCACTCGCGAAACTGAACATCCCAGGCGGACAGGTGGAGAGCGTGGCCATCGGCCAGGCGCGCGACATGTTCGAGAACAACCGCCGGCTTCTGGTCGAGGTTTCGGTCAAGGGCGACAACGGCCTCGACGGCCGCGTGTGGTTCGGCCCGAACGGCGGGATCGTCAGGTTCGACGGACCTTAATCCGCCGGCGCCACGGCGGTCATCACCGGGCCGATATCGGTGTTCAGCACGAGGTCGGCCATGTCGTCCATGTCGGTCGGGTCGCGGTTGACGATGACCAGCCGGGCGCCGTTGCGCTTGGCCATCACCGGAAATCCGGCGGCGGGGAAAACGACCAGGGAGGAGCCGAGTACGACGAAAAGGTCGGCGGCGCGGGTTTCGATCTCGGCCAGCCGCATCACCTCCTCGGGCATCGCCTGGCCGAATGAGATGGTGGCGACCTTCACCAGCCCGCCGCAGTCCCGGCACATCGGAATCTCGCCGGTGCCGAGGAAGCTCTGCTTCAGTACGTCGAGCTCGTGGCGCAGGCCGCATTCCAGGCAGGTGGCGAAGCTGGCATTGCCGTGCAGCTCCAGCACCTGGTCAGCGGGCACGCCCGAGACCTGATGCAGGTTGTCGACATTCTGGGTGATGACGGAGGAGACCTTGCCCCGCGCCACCAGCCTCGCAACGGCATAATGGCCCTGGTTGGGCTCGGCCCCGACCCAGCCGGCGACGCCTGAAAAGGCGCGGTTCCAGGCCTCGCGCCGCATGGCCTCGTCGGCGACGAAATCCTGGAACATGATCGGCTTCATCCGGCTCCACACCCCGCCCGGGCTGCGGAAGTCCGGAATGCCGGATTCGGTGGACATGCCGGCGCCGGTGAAGATCACGGCGCGGCGGGATTCGCCCAGCAGCCGCGCCAGGTCTTCGGCGCCGTTCATCCGCCTACTTCTTCGCCTTGGCGCGGTCGATCGCCTCGACGATCAGGCGGCGCGCCTCCGCGGCGTCGCCCCAGCCGTCCAGCTTCACCCACTTGCCGGGCTCCAGGTCCTTGTAGTGCTGGAAGAAGTGCTGGATCTGCTCCAGCGTGATCTTGGGCAGGTCGCTGTAATTGTGCACGTCGATATAGCGCTTGGTCAGCTTGGGCGAGGGCACCGCGACGATCTTCTCGTCCGGTCCGCCATCGTCGGTCATGCGCAGCACGCCGACGGGCCGTACATTGATCACAGCACCGGGCACGATCGGGCGGGTGTTGGCGACCAGCACGTCGATCGGGTCGCCGTCTTCGGACAGCGTATGCGGCACGAAGCCGTAATTGCCGGGATAGCGCATCGGCGTGTGCAGGAAGCGATCGACGAACAGCGTGCCGGCCTCCTTGTCCATCTCGTACTTGATCGGCTCGCCGCCGATCTCGACCTCGATGATGACGTTCACATCCTCGGGCGGATTGTTGCCGATGGCGATGGCGTCGATACGCATGAAAATCTCCGTTCCGGACGTGTCTGCCGGGGGTATCGGGGGGATAAGGCCCCAGAAACCCTATTCATGCGTGAGTCGTAAAGGGTACGGACCCGTGCCCGGCGGCGAAATATACCGCGAAACCGCCGCCTGCGTCAGATGGCCCAGGGGCATCGGTTAGGGTTTCTCCGCCGGACCCAGGCGAACGCGGCCAGTCCGCTCAGAAAGGTCGCGAGTGCTTCCGGCTCCGGCGCGGCGGTGGCGCCAGGCACGGTCAGGTAGAAAGGGTTGTTCGCCAAGGTGTTGTTGCAGCGGCCAAGGGTGCAGTTACCCAAGCTGTCGCTGCCCCAGAGTTCGAGGCTCGTATAGCCGCTGTTCTCGAAATACTGGATGGTGATCGCATAAAGGCCGGCGGCGGTGAAAGTGGCCGAACCGCTGTTGATCGCGAAGGAATGCAGTGCATTGTCGGCGATCACTACCTGGTTGGCGATGCTGAGCTGCGCCCCATCGTCCGACCCCAGGTTGAAATTGTAGGTTCCGGCCTGGCCGATCGCGATATAGCCGGTCAGCGTCATCGCCGAATGGTCGATGGCGGTTGGGATCTGCGACGGCGGGACAGTGTAGGTGAGACCGCTGGCATTGTTTCCGAGGAAGCCGGACAGCGTGGTCGAGGCATCCGGTACCGTACTGACATTGCAGTTGGGATAGCAAACCGCCGCGGTCGTGAAGGTCGCCGTCGGCCCGCTCGCAGCAGACATGAGCTGGATCGCCTGGCCCATGCTGGTGACGGGAACGCCGAATTTGTAGTAACTGCCGGAAAGCCCGGTGCCCGTGGTCGTCGGAACCGCGCCGGCGCTCATGTCCGCGCCGATGATCACGGCGCCAGCGTGAGGCGCCGCCGCCAACAGCCCCAATGCCAAAATGAGCGAGCTTAATCGCATTTTGCACTCCATCCCGGGCGGGGATGTCGCAGAACGCGATTCTACGCGCCGATCCCGCCTTTACGGGGAAGACAGCGCAAGGAGCGTGCCAGATGCTTTGTTTAAGCCCCGCGGCGGCGGCGAACCGCGGCCAGCCCGGCGAGGCCCGCGCCGAACAGTATGAGCGAGGCCGGTTCCGGTGCCGGGGTTGAGGGAAGGGACGAATAGAACAGGCCGGTCGCCGCCGAACCGGCGGCGCAGTTGGACGCCCGGCCGACGACGCAATTGCCGTTCGGGTCCTTGGCGAAGAGGGCAAGACCGGTCGACCCGCTGTCCTCGAAATAGGTGATGCTGATCGCGTAGAGGCCGGCCTGGGTGAAGGTGGCGTCGCCGCCGACGAAGCTGAAACCGTGGTCGCTGTCGTTGTTGATCACCTGCGTGCCGCCGATGGTCAGCTGCGATCCGTCGTCGGAGCCCAGGTTGAAGTTGTAGGTGCCGGCCTGGGTGATGGCGATATAGCCGGTGAGCTTTATCGCCGAATGATCGATCGCGCTGGGCTGGGTGCTGCTGGTGTAGGAGAAGTTGCTGGCATGCCCGTTCAGGAACTGCGTCATCGTCGACGAGTCCGAGATGCTGTTGCCGGCGCAGTCGGGAAAGCAGACCTGCGTGGTCGTGAAGGTTGCGGTCGGGCCGCCCGACGAGCTGATCAGCTGGTTGGCATTCGACAGGGTGCCGATATTGCTGCTGGAGCTGAACTTGTAATAGTAGCCCAGCAGCCCGCTGCCGGAGGTGGACGGCACCGCGCCCAGATCCTGCGACGCGCTGATCGTGACCGCCCCGGCGGGGAACGACGCCAGGGTCAGGCAGGCCAGCAGGATCGGGAGTATACGGCGCATCGGTTTCACAGGCACATTCGTGGAATTGGCTCGTCGTTCCAGTTTAGCAAATGCCGTGCCAGTTGATAATATAACATTGGAAATCATCGGTTTGCCGAACCCGTTGCTCCGGGCGCCGCTGCGAACTGTCAAGAAATCCGACGCGGAATCGATAAAATTTCAGCTATTTCCTGGGCTTATCCACGCGCCAGCTTTGCCGTGACAGATTCCTGGCCAGAAAGTTGCCCAGTGCCTCGACCCGCGCCGGCCTCGGCCCGCCGGGCGGGGTGACGAGGTGCAGGCCGGCGATCGGCCGCTGCCAGTCGGGCATGATGACCTCCAGCTGGCCGGCATGGACGGCCTCGCTGACGATGAAATCGGGCAGGGTGGCGATCCCCAGCCCGGCGATCAGCGCCGGGATCATCGCGTCGCCGTTATTGATGCGCAGCGGCCCGGTCGGGCGCACCGACGCCTCCTCGCCGGCCGCGTTGCGGAACCGCCAGGTGTCTGGCGTCACCTGATAGGCGTAGCCGATGCAGTCATGCTCGGCGAGGTGTAGCGGGTGTGTAGGCCGGCCGCGCCGTTCCAGATAGGCGGGTGCCGCCACGGTCAGGATGGAAACGGGGCAGAGCCGCCGGGCCAGTAGCGAGGAGTCCGGCATGTCGGCAATGCGCAACGCGGCGTCGAAGCCGTCGCCGATCAGGTCGATCATCGCGTCCGACAGATGCAGGTCGACAGTGATGCCGGGATAGGCGGCGAAGAAATCGGGTAGCAGCGGCGCCACCTGGCGCAGCCCGAACGACATCGGCGCCGCCAGCCGGACCAGGCCCCTGGGGGCGGCCGATTGCGAGATCGCCTCGTCCTCGGCCGCTTCGCCCGCCGCCAGGATCTGCGCCGCCCGCTCCGCCAGCATCCGCCCGGCGTCGGTCAGCGCCAGCCGCCGCGACGTACGGTTGAATAGCCGCGCCCCCAACCGGGCCTCCACCCGGCTGACCGCCTTCGACACCGTCGCTTTCGACATGCCCAGCTGCTCCGCCGCGGCGGAGAACGACCGCGCCTCCACCACCTTGGCGAAGATGGCGAGGCCTTCGAAATCGGGCAGCTTGGACATCGGGACCCTCGAAATCGATCGCGTTATTGAACACCAAGACGCCAAGGCGCCAAGGAAAACCGGCTTGTTCTTAAACTTGGCGTCTTGGCGCCTTGGTGTTCAATCTTCCTACGCAGCGCTCTTGAGTTCGCCGTCGCGGAACACGACCAGTTCGGATTGCGGCAGGGGCAGCCAGCTCTCGTCGCTGGTCAGCGGCCTCGTGGCGACAATGGTCACGACATCGGTCGGGCTGGTGTGCTTGGCGAAATCGATGGTCAGGTCCTCGTCCACCAGCGTCGCGGCGCGGAACGGGGCGCGGCGGGTCAGCCACACCAGGTTGGTGCTGCGGAAGCAGTAGAGCGAGCGGCTGTTGCTGAGCAGCATGTTGAAGATGCCGCGTTTTCCCAGCTCCGCCGTCAGTTCTGCGATCACGGCTTCCAGCGCGGTGTTGGACGGCGGCTTGTCCCAGCGATGGCGCAGGTTGCTCAGCAACCAGCAAAAGGCATGCTCGCTGTCGGTGGTGCCGATCGGCCGATAAGCGCCGAGCGGAAGTTTTTTCACGCCGGCCAACTGCCCGTTATGGGCGAAGACCCAGTTCTGGCCCCACAGCTCACGCACGAAGGGGTGCGTGTTCTCCAGCGCCACCCGGCCACGATTGGCCCGGCGGATGTGGGAGATCACGATCTCGCTCTTGATCGAATGGCCGCGCAGGAAATCGGCGATCGGCGAATGGGCGCTCGCCTCCGGATCGTGGAAGGTGCGGCAGCCCTTGCCGTCATAGAAGGCGATGCCCCACCCGTCCTTGTGCGGCCCTGTCTTCCCGCCCCGCTTTATCAGCCCGGCGAAGCTGAAACAGATATCGGTCGGCACGCTGGCGCTCATGCCAAGCAGTTCACACATCGCCTTTACCCGATCAGCTTGCGTCGTTTACGTCTGCGACCTGATGGTGCTCCTGCCCGTCCGCCCCGATGCTCACGATATCGGACATGATGCGGCGCAGAATTCCGTCGGCTGAGTAGATATAGATCACGTTGATCTTCGATCCGCTGGTGGTGGCGCGCGGCTTCATCACCTCCCGCGGCTTGTCGCCCGAGAAATCGATATAGGTCATCAAAGCCGGATAGGTGTCGCTTCGCGTCCCGTCATTGTCGACGGCCCGGGTAACCGGCGCGCCGCGCTTGGCGATCAGCTCGTCCTCGGTGGAGGTGCCAACGATATAGGGGGCTTGATGCACCGGCCGCTTGGCGAAATCGAAATCGCTCGCGGTGCGCGCCGGGGTTGAGGGGGGCGCCGGCGGCGGCTCGGATGCACAGCCTGTCAGCAGCAGGATGGCGCCCAGCAGCGACGCGATTTTCACAAGACCCCTCCCGTTATGCCAAGAAGTTCGCACATTGTTGCCCAACTGCACGGAATGGCCTGCGGCGGCAGGCGTTTTTTATGAATAAACCCTGTCGCGGCAGGCAGTACAATTGGTCCGCGGCCTTAAGAGCCGGATTTTCGGCGGGCAGTGACCGTGACCTTGTCCTGTGCTTCCTCGATATGATGCTGGTCCTCGCCGCTCGGCCCCTTCGTTATCGTGTCGAACAGAATGTGCCGCAGGATGCCATCGGACGAATAGACATAGTGCGTTCTGATGTCGGGCATGTCGGGGGGATCGGGAACGTTCACGATTCTCACCGTGCCGCCGGTGCCATCCAGGTGGATCGAAAGGGATTTGTAGATGTCCGTCCGCGTACCGTCGTCGGCCACGACGCGGCTGAGCGGCTGTCCCCTGACGGCGAAGAGCTCGTCCTCGGTCGATTTGCCCCTGGTATAAGGGCCTTCGCGCATCGCCTTGATCTTTGCGGCAACGTCAGGATCCAGTGGCGGCGGCTGTGTTGCGCAGCCGGCGAGTGCCGCCGCCATGCCGAGCATAAGCCCGATTTTCATTGATCCCCTCCCGTTGTGTTATAGGAGCACAATATAGCCGGTGCGCTTCCTTGCAACGGAAACCCCCGCTGAGTTGATGACCGACGCCAAGAACCTCTTTTCCTACCGCAAATACTGGGCGGAACGCTTCGGCACCGCGCCGTTCCTGCCGATGTCGCGCCACGAGATGGATGCGCTCGGCTGGGACAGCTGCGACATCATCATCGTCACCGGCGACGCCTATATCGATCATCCCAGCTTCGGCATGGCGATCATCGGGCGGCTGCTGGAGGCGCAGGGCTTCCGCGTCGGCATCATCGCCCAGCCCGACTGGAACAGCGCCGAGCCGTTCAAGGCGCTGGGCAAGCCCAACCTGTTCTTCGGGGTCACCGCCGGGAACATGGATTCGATGGTGAACCACTACACCTCGGACCGGCGTCTGCGGCGCGACGACAGCTATACCGCCGGCGGCGCGAACGGCAGCAGGCCGGACCGGGCGGTGATCGTCTATAGCCAGCGCTGCCGCGAGGCTTACCGCGAGACGCCGATCGTCATCGGCGGCATCGAGGCGTCGCTGCGCCGGATCGCCCAGTACGACCACTGGTCGGAAAAGGTCCGCCGCTCGATCCTGGTCGACAGCAAGGCCGACCTCCTGATCTACGGCAATGCCGAGCGCGCCCTGGTCGAGGTCGCGCACCGCATCGCCAAGGGCAAAGGCCCGCGCGACATGCAGGATGCCCGCATCGGCCTCGACCTTCTCGACGATGTGCCCGAGGGCTGGACGGTCCTGACGCCGGACCTGGTCGACGAGAAGGTCGAGGCCGATGCGGGCGATATGGAGCCTGACGACGCTGCCGTCGCCGCCGCCCTGGCCGAGCGGGCGAAGGAGGACGGCCACACCGTCGTCCGCCTTCCGGCCTTCGACCGGGTGAAGGACGACAAGACCCTCTATGCCCATGCCTCGCGCATCCTGCATCAGGAGAGCAATCCCGGGAATGCGCGCCCTCTGGTTCAGCGCCACGGCGACAAGCAGGTCTGGCTGACCGCCCCGCCGATCCCGCTGACGACGCCTGAGATGGACGGGGTCTATGACCTGCCTTACGCGCGGGCGCCGCACCCGTCCTATGGCGACGCCAAGATACCGGCGTGGGAGATGATCCGCTTCTCGGTCAACATCATGCGCGGCTGCTTCGGCGGCTGCAGCTTCTGCTCGATCACCGAGCATGAGGGCCGGATCATCCAGAACCGCTCCGAGGCTTCGATCCTGCGCGAGATCGGGGAGATCCGGGACAAGGTGCCCGGCTTCACCGGCATCATCTCCGACCTCGGCGGCCCCACCGCCAATATGTACCGGCTGGCCTGCAAGAGCCGGGAGATCGAATCCGTCTGCCGCCGCCCGTCCTGCGTCTTCCCGGACGTGTGCAAGAACCTCAACACCGACCACTCCTCGCTGATCGGCCTCTATCGCAAGGCGCGAGCGATCCCCGGCGTGAAGAAGATCCATGTCGCCTCGGGCCTGCGCTACGATCTGGCGGTCAAGAGCCCGGAATATGTGAAGGAGCTGGTGACCCACCATGTCGGCGGCTACCTGAAGGTCGCGCCCGAGCACACCGAGCAGGGGCCGCTCGACAAGATGATGAAGCCCGGCATGGGCGCCTACGACAAGTTCAAGGAGATGTTCGACCGCTATTCGAAGGAAGCGGGCAAGGAGCAGTACCTGATCCCGTACTTCATCGCCGCCCATCCGGGCACGACCGACGAAGACATGATGAACCTGGCGCTGTGGCTGAAGAAGAACCGCTTCCGCGCCGACCAGGTGCAGACCTTCCTGCCCTCGCCGATGTCGCTCGCGGCCACGATGTACCATACCGAGAAGAACCCGCTCCGCCCCATCCGCCGTGTGGGCGGCGAGGCGGTGTTCTCGGCCAAGGGCCTGCGCCAGCGCCGGCTCCACAAGGCCTTCCTGCGCTATCACGACCCCGAGAACTGGCCGCTGCTGCGCGACGCGCTCCGCCGCATGGGCCGCGCCGACCTGATCGGCCCAGCCAAGCACCAGCTGATCCCGCTGGGCCAGCCGCCGGGCACGGGCAATTCCGGTGGGGAAGGTGTACGCGCCGGCCGCAAGCACAGGCCTCAGCGCTTCATGACCCAGCACACACGGCCGGCGCGGTAAAACCAGATATTCCGGGCGTCCCTGCGCGTTCTCGGCTATAGTCCTCCCAAGAAGAACTCCGGGGGATTGCCATGACGCCGAGCGAGATTTTCAGGAATTGGTTCGCCGAGATCTGGAACGGCAAGCGCTCCGACCTGATCCCAAGTTCATCGCCGAGGACACCAAGTTCCACAGCGTCAGCCTGGACGCACAGCCGGTGCATGGGCCGGCGGGTTTCCAACCACTCTATGACACGCTGGTCGCCGCCTTCCCCGACATCCAGTTCACGGTACTGAACGTGATCGAATCTGGCGACTATGCCGCCGGCCACTGGTCCGCGACCATGACCCATACCGGGGAGGGCATGGGCGTGCAGCCCACCGGCCAGAAGATCGACATCGCCGGCATGGCGATCCTGCGCTGCGCCAACGGCAAAGCGGTCGAGGTGTGGGACCAGTGGGATCGGCTGAGCCTGCTGACCAGGATTGGGGCAGTGGTGCCTGCTGCTGGGTGAGCTGGGCTAATTTCATATACACGTATTGCGTTATGAACGTGTAGCGGTCATATGCCCACAATGATCCTGTCATTCGCTGATCGCGACGCGGAAGCACTCTTTCATGGGCGGTTTGCGAAGAAGTTGGCGCCGGATATGCAGCGGTCTGCCCAGCGAAAGCTGCTCCAAATCCATCAGGCCGGACGGCTGCAGGATCTGGCAGTGCCGCCAGGCAATCGGCTACCGGCCAGCACAGCATCAGGATCAACGATCAGTGGCGTATCTGCTTCGTTTGGACGAGTGCAGGCGCGGAAAGGGTCGAGATTGTCGACTATCATTAAGGATGACGATCATGCGTGACCTCCCTCCGGTTCATCCCGGCGAACAGCTCCGTGAGGAGTTCATGGTGCCCATGGGCATTACCGCTTATCGGCTCGCCAAAGACATCGGTGTCCCGATTACCCGGATTCAGGAAATCGTGGCCGAGCGGCGCTCCATTACCGGCGATACGGCTTTGCGCCTGGGCCGTTATTTCGGGACGACAGCGGAGTTGTGGCTCAACATGCAGCGCGATTTCGACCTTGATTTCGCGATGGAGAAGCTCGGTGATCGGCTGGATATCGAGGTAAAGCCGCGTGCCGCCTGACCGTATCTCCTCGCGTGGTTGGCATTCGCGTCCCATAACGCTATCAAACGCGACGATTTTCTCTGCCCTTAAAGGCCAGCCATGACCGACACCCTGCCCGACCGCCTCTCGACCGACCCCAAGAGCCCGCATTACGACGCGGCGCTGCTGGAGCGTGGTGTCGGCATCCGCTTCAATGGGGCGGAGAAGACCAATTGCGAGGAATACTGCGTTAGCGAAGGCTGGGTCAGGCTGGCGGTCGGCAAGACGATGGACCGGTTCGGCAAGCCGATGACGGTCAAGCTGAAGGGCAAGGTCGAGCCCTATCTGCGGGAGCCTGAGGAAGGCGACGCCGCCTAACGCACGCCCAGGCGGCTTTTCAGTCCCTCGCGGGAGGCCTTGAGGATTTTGCCCGACTGATCGCGGTCGGGCACCACGCGGGCCAGCGCCAGGGCGCCAACCATTTCCGAGACCATGGCGGCCGCGGCCGTTTCGGCATCCGCTGTCCCGAGCTTTTCCAGCAGCCCGGCGATACGGCGGGTCAGGCCCGCCGCGCCCTCGGCGAAGCGGTCGCGGGCCGCGCCCGGCAGGCGGGCGAATTCGTTCGACAGGCGGGGCAGGGGGCAGCCGCGGTCGGTCTGGTCCCGGTGGGCCTCTGACAGGTAGAAATCGATATAGTGGGCCAGCCCGTCGGCCGGCGTGCGGCCCTCGGTGCGCAGTTCGAACATGGCGCGGCTGTCGTCGAACATCTGGCTGACCGCCTCGGCCACCAGATCGTCCTTCGATTTGAAATGGGCGTAGAAGCCGCCATGCGTCAGCCCGACCTTGGCCATCAGCCCGGCCACGCCGACCCCGTCCGGGCCGACGGCGCGGATCGTGGCCGCCGCTTCCTTCAATACCCGGGCGCGTGTGCGGGCCTTATGTTCGGTGTCGTAACGCATCGTCGCTTCCTTACCACAAATCAGTGTGCATCCATCGGCGCGGGGCCGGTGGTTTTCGATGGTTTGCAGAACGGCACCATCACCAGCGCGGCGACGAAGATCCAGGACATCAGCCGGAAGACGTCGTTGAACGAGACGGTCAGCGCCTGCCGGCCGACCAGCTGGGCGAACAGGCCCTGGGTCAACAGCATCGCCTGGTTGGGATCGGGCAGGATGTCCGAGAAACGCCGGGCCAGCCCGCCCATCGTATCGAGGGCAACCTGGGAATTGCCGCCCAGAGTCTCGCCGAAGCGTGCCGCGGCGATGCGGGCATTGTCCTGCAGCCAGGTATTGACCACGGCGATGCCGATCGCCCCGCCCAGATTGCGCATCAGGTTGAAGAGGCCCGACGCATAGCGCAGCTCGGCCGGCGCGAATTCGGACAGCGCCATGCCGACCGACGGCACGATGCACAGCATCAGCGACAGACCGCGCACCGCCTGCGGGATCAGCAGCTGCGCGAAACCCCAATCCTGGGTCATGTGCGAGGTCAGCCACAGCGAGAAAGCGAACAGCGACAGGCCGACGGTGATCACATAGCGCCGGTCCACCGCTTCCGACAGGCGCGCTGCGATCACCGCGCTGACCAGCTGGGCGACGCCGACCACGAACACGGTCGTGCCGATCTGCAGGCTGTCATAGCCGCGCACCCGCCCCAGGAAGACCGGGATCAGATAGATCGAGGCATACATGCCGAAGCCGGTCACCAGGTTGAACACGCAGGCGAAGACGAAGATCGGCTTGCGGAACGGCGTCAGCTTGACGATCGGGTGGGGCGAGAAGAACGACCGCTCCAGGAAGACAACCAGGCCGATGAAGGAGAAGAAGGCGCCGATCTTGATATAAGTGTCGCCGAACCAGTCCTGCTTCGGCCCTTCCTCCAGCACATATTCAAGGCCCGCCAGGAACACCGCCATCGCGGTCAGGTGCACCCAGTCGATCTTGCCGAACATATTGAGGTTCGCCTTGTCGACCTTGATCAGCATGAACGCCAGGGTGGTCACCACGATGCCCGGCGTGATGTTGATGAAGAAGATCCAGCGCCAGCCGATCTGGTCGGTGATCAGCCCGCCGACCGTTGGCCCCATGGTCGGGGCCAGCACGGAGACGATACCCAATATCGTCGGGATCAGCGCCCGCTGCTTGCCGGTGAACATGGTGAAGCCGACAGCGAACACGGTCGGCACCATCGCCCCGCCGGTGAAACCCTGCAGTACCCTGAAGGCGATCATCCCGCCGATGCTGCTCGAGATACCGCACAATATGCTTGAGAGGGTGAACAGCCCCGCCGACAGCGCGAACAGCCAGCGGGTGGACAGCGCCTGGCTCAGATAGGCCGAGAACGGGATCATCACCAGCTCGGCCATCAGATAGGCGGTCTGGACCCAGCTGATCTCGTCCGGCCCGGCCGACAGGCCCGCCTGGATGTCGTTCAGCGAGGCCGCGACGATCTGGATATCCAGCAGCGCCATGAACTGGCCGAAAGCCATCACTCCGAAGATCAGGAATTTGCGCCCGGTAGGCAGGTCCGCCGGGTTGCCGATCACCGTTTCCGAACTCATCGCGGGCCGTCCTCTTGTCGCGTCGGATGATCATATTATATATGTCATATAAAGAGCGCGCCAATAGGGCGGCTCCGGATTTTTCGGCAAGCAGTCTTTCAAGGGAGCTGGCGATGAATGCGGTGGTGAGCAGGCAGATTCAGGTCGTGCCCGACAACGTGGACGTGACGGTCGCACCTCCGCGCCGGAAGCTGACCCCGTCGCGCCGCACCGCCCTGGTGGCGGCGGTCGCGCTGGCCGTCGCGGCCGGCGGCAGCTTCTATATTGCCGCGCCGCCGTCGCATGAGAGCACCGACGACGCCTATGTCGGCGCGGACGTCACCACCGTCGCGCCCAAGGTGCGCGGGCTGATCGCCGACATATTGGTCAAGGACAATCAGCAGGTTCATGCCGGCGATCCCCTGGTCAGGATCGACCCCGAGGAGTTCGACGCCCGCGTCGCCAGCGCCAAGGCCGATCTGGCCGATGCCGAGGCCGGCGTGGCCTCTGTGCAAGCTGCCCTGGTCTCGCTCGATGCCGAGGAAAAGCTCGCTGCCGCCAATGTCCGCGCCGCCCAGACCGCGATCCGCTCGTCCGAGGCCCAGGCTGAGCGCGCCAATCTCGACCGCCACCGCTTCGAGGCTCTGGTGCCCGCCGGCGCCGCCTCGCAGCACGATGCCGATCTCTACAAGGCCGCGGCGATCACGGCCGTCCAGGATACAGCCCGCAGCAACGCCATGTATGAGGTGTCGCAGCAGACCGCCGCCGTCACCGCGGCCAAGCGTGCGACCCTGGAGGCGGCGCTGGCCAAGGCGCAGGCGACGGTCGGCCGCGCGCACGCCGCGCTCGACTTGGCGCTGCAGGACCAGCGGCACGCGCTGATCCTGGCGCCGATCGACGGTGTCGTCGGCAACCGGCAGGCCCAGGCGGGCGACTATGTCCAGCCCGGCACGCGGCTGCTCACCCTGGTGCCGCTGAAGGCCGTCTATGTCACCGCCAATTTCAAGGAAACCCAGACCGTCCGGATGCAGCCGGGCCAGCACGCCAGGATCAGCGTCGATGCCCTGACCGGCGACGACCTAACCGGCACGGTCGAAAGCTTCGCGCCCGGATCGGGCTCCACCTTCTCCCTGCTCCCGTTCGAGCCGGGAACCGGCAATTTCACCAAGATCGTGCAGCGCGTGCCGGTGCGCATCCGCTTCGACCCGAACCAGCCCGGCCTCGCGCGCCTGCGCCCTGGCCTCTCGGTGACGGCGCGGGTAGCGTTGAAAGACTGATGGCGCTGTACGCTCAAGGACCAGAATCATGAAAGAGACTGTGATCGCCGGCTATGTCCGGACCCCGTTCACCTTTGCCAAGAAGGGCGGCCTGATCGGCGTGCGGCCCGACGATCTGGCGGCCGTCGCCATCAAGGGCCTGGTCGCCAAGACCGGCATCGATCCGAAGCTGATCGAGGATGTGCTGATGGGCTGCGCCTATCCCGAGGCGGAGCAGGGCAACAATATCGCCCGCATCGCCTCGCTGCTGGCCGGGCTGCCGCTCCAGGCCGGCGGCATGACGATCAACCGCTTCTGCGGTTCGTCGATGTCGGCGATCCATATCGCCGCCGGCCAGATCGCCATCGGCGCGGGCGACGCCTTCGTCTGCGCGGGCGTGGAATCGATGACCCGCGTGCCCCAGGGCGGCTTCAACCCCACGCCCAATCCGCGCTTCAAACGCCGCGACCGGCCCGAGGCCGAGTTCGACATCGAGGCCTATATCCCGATGGGCGAAACGGCCGAGAATGTTTCGATCCATTACGGTGTGCCGCGCGCGGATCAGGAGCTGATCGCCTATGAATCGCAGATGAAAGCCGCCGCCGCCCAGGCCGCCGGCAGGCTGGTCGATGAGATCGTGCCGGTTCTGACGGCGGATGGCATTGTCGATCAGGATGGCTGCCTGCGCCCGCAGACCACGCTCGAAGGCCTGGCGGCGCTGAAGCCGGCCTTCCGCGGCGACGGCACCGTTACGGCGGGCACCGCCTCGCCGCTGACCGACGGCGCGGCCGCGGTGCTGGTGACGTCGGCGGAATTCGCCGCCCAGCATGGCCTCGATGTCCTGGCCCGTGTCCGGTCCACCGCTATCGCCGGCTGCGAGCCCGAATTCATGGGCATGGGGCCGGTCCCGGCGACGCGCAAGGCGCTGGCCCGTGCCGGCCTCACCATCGACGATATCGACATCGTCGAGATCAACGAGGCCTTCGGCAGCCAAGCCGTCGCCTGCCTGCGCGAGCTCGGCATCGACCGCGCCCGCGTGAACCTTGACGGCGGCGCCATCGCCATCGGTCACCCGCTGGGCGCGACCGGCGCGCGCATCACCGGCAAGGCGGCGCAGCTGCTGAAGCGCGAGGGCAAGCGCTTCGCACTGGCCACCCAGTGCATCGGCGGCGGCCAGGGCATCGCGACGGTGCTTGAGGCGGTTTAAAGGGCTTAATTAGATAACTCCGTCATGCTCGGGCTTGACCCGGGCATCCACGGGATGCCGTTCGTACCGAAGGCCGACATCCAGCACCCAGTCGTTTCGCGTGGATGGCCGGGTCAAGCCCGGCCATGACGAGTTGTGAGGCGGGGTGAACGCATTGTTCGCCCAAAAGCGGTTGGCTTCGGCGACATCCCGACGTTATGCTGACTCCCATAAGGGCGTCATCGCCCGATTGGGAGGAGGCGAACATGGCCAAGGGAATGGTTCTGGACCCGACAACCGCGCGCGCGGACGACATCACGTCGCCTGGGCCGGACGCAGGTCCGCTGGCCGGCAAGGTGATCGGCATCCGCGTCGACCAGATGTGGCGGTCATGGGACTGGATCAGCGAGCTGTGGGCCGAGGAATTCAAGAAGGCCGGCGCCGCCGATGTGAAGTTCTGGCGCTCCTGCGGCCGATCGGGCGAAGAGGGCGAGCGGATGGCGGCGGGGCTGAAGGCCTTCCTGTCGGAGATCGACATCGCTGTCGTCGGCCTCGCCAATTGCGGCTCCTGCACCGGCTGGACCGTGCATGACTCGCTCCAGGCCGCCGCTGCCGGCCTGCCGACCGTCGCCATCGCCACCGCCAATTTCGAGGAATTCGCCAAGACCATCGCCAAGCGCGGCGGCCGCTCGGGCCTGCGCGTCCATGTCCTGCCCTATCCGCTGAACGAGAAATTCCGCGAGCAGGTCGATCCGGTCGGGCGCGAGCATTTCGCCAGGCTGCTGGTCACCATGGGCGCCGAAGTCGCTAAGGAGAAAGTCGCGGCATGAGCATCGTCACCATCGCGCCCCGCCACGCCAAAGTCTCCGCTCCGCCCAAGCAGATCGTCAGCCGCGATTGCGGGCCCGACGGCTGCGAGATCGACTGGCTGGCTTCGACCCGGCATGAATCCGAGCTCGACGTCGTCGGCTTTACCCAGTTCGCGATGGAGCAGGGCTGGGGCGACGGGCTGCCGCTGGTGCCGCCGACCGAGACACGGGTGCGCACCTTCCTGTCGCTGAACAACCGGTATCCGGATGAGGTGATCGCCCATCTGCCGCCGATGCGGGCGGAATGCACGGTCGAGAAGATCGTCATCAACGCGGTGATGGCCGGCGCCCCGCCGGAATCGCTGCCGCTGCTGATCGCGGCGGTAGAAGCCGTCGCCGAGCCGGATTTCGAGCTTTACGGGATGAACGCGACCACCGCCTCGGTCGCGCCGGCGATGTTCATCAACGGGCCGATCCGCCACAAGCTGGGCATCCCGTTCAAGCATGGCTGCTTCGGCGGCGCCGCCAGCTCGGCCGCGGCTATCGGCCGGGCGCTGCGGCTCATCATGCGCAACGTCGCCGGCCAGGTGACTGGCGTGACGTCCCAGAGCACCTTCGGCTCGCCCGCCCGCATCTCCAGCCTGTGCGTGGCGGAGTGGGAGGAGCGTTCGCCCTGGGCGCCGCTGGCTGAGCGCCGCGCCGGGATCAAGGGCGATGCCGTCACCACCTTCGGCGGCATGGGCACGATGAACATCCTCGACACCACCTCGCAGAAGCCGGTGGAGTTCCTTGAGATGATCGGCCGCTCGGCGGCTTACGTTGGCACCAACGGCTTCTCGCCCGCCGTGCCCTTCTGCGAGGTCTTCGTCGCCATCAACCCGATCTGCGCCGAGATCATCGGCAAGGAGATGCCGAACATCGAGGACGTGCAGGAGGTTCTGTGGAAGAACGCCAGCCAGCCGACCGAGTGGTTCACGCCCAAGCATCTGGAGCAGCTCGAAGACCAGCAGCGCATCCGCGCCGACGGCCGGGTGTATCTGACGCCCGAGCCCAAGGATGTCGTCGTCATGGTCTGCGGCGGCACCGGGGGCCTGCATGCCGCGGTGGTGCACAGCTTCGGGACTTCGCTGACACAGACGGTGGCGATCGTTTAGTGAGTTTAATCAGCACCGTCGTTTTCATCGCCTCCCCCCCACCCGGCGCCATGCGCCGACCTCCCCCTCAAGGGGGGAGGCGATGAGTTTGGCAACCGAACTGCCGGCAACAGAAGAAGCACCCCCCGCCAGCACCACCTATCCCTGGTTCGTCGTCCTGTTCCTGATGGTGCTGCTGACCTCCAGCTTCATCGACCGCACGATCCTTTCCCTGCTGGTCAAGCCGATCCGCGCCGACCTGAATCTGACCGACACGGAATATTCCTATCTGGCCGGTCTCTCCTTCGTCATCCTCTACACCACCACCGGAATCCCGCTGGGCTGGCTGGCGGATCGCTGGAGCCGGCGCTGGCTGATCGCCGGCGGTGTCGCGCTCTGGTCGGTGATGACCGCGAGCTGCGGCATGGCCAACAGCTTCTGGCGGCTGTTCGCCTCGCGCGTCGGGGTGGGCATCGGTGAGGCGACCTTGTCGCCGTGTTCCTACGCGCTGATTTCCGAGCTGTTCCCGCCCGAGCGGCGGGCGCGGCCGCTGTCGGTCTTCACCCTCGGCATCCCGATCGGCTCGGGCATGGCGCTGATGATCGGCGGGGCGGTGATCGATGCGATCTCGGCCGTGGGGCCGGTCGACCTGCCGTTCGTCGGGGTGACCAAGCCGTGGCAGACCGTGTTCCTGATCGTCGGCCTGCCGGGGCTGATCCTGGCGCTGCTCACCCTGCTGATCGTGCGCGAGACGCCGGCGCGGTTGCTGAAAAAGGCCGATGACCAACCCAGCTTCGGCACGGTTCTGGCCTATATGGGCAGGCACCTGCCGATCTATGCCAATCTGGCTGTAAGTCTCGGCTGCTTCGCCATCTACGGCTATGGCGGCAATGCCTGGCTGGCGGCCTATCTCCAGCGGGTCCACGGTTTCTCGGCGTCGCAGGCCGGCATGTTCCTGGGCAGCTCGATCCTGGTCATGGGCGTGGCGGGCAGCGTCGCCTGCGGCTGGTTCGCCGACCGGATGGTGCAAAAGGGCCGCCGCGATGCGCTGTCTGCCACCGGTATCCCCTATGCCATCGGCATGGTCGTGACTGCCTCGCTGGGCACCGTGATGCCGGTGCAGTGGCTGTCGCTGGTTCTGGTCGCCCTGCAGGGTTTCTTCTCGCTGACCTGGGCGGGGGTGAATATCGCGACCCTGCAGACGGTGACGCCGCCGCGGATGCGCGGCCAGGTCTCGGCCACCTATCTGTTCTTCACCAACATGATCGGGCTCGGCATCGGCCCCACCGCCATTGCCGCCTGCACCGACCATCTGTTCCACCGCGACAGCGCCGTCGGCTGGTCGATCGCGCTGGTCGGCACGGTGTCGATGGTCATCTCCATCCTGATCCTGCTGGCCGGCAAGCGCTCGATGGCGCGGCGATTGGGTGAGGTCGAGCAGGGCAGTTACTAAGGCGTAGCCCCCAGCACTGAAAAGTCGCCCATGTTCATGTGCCAATTGACGTCGCGGCGGACGATCCGCCAGCCCTCAGGCCGGCGCTCCCACTGGTCGATATATTCGCCGTTCGAGTCCAGATAGAGATGGGCCTTGTCGCCCTTGCCCTGATGCCGGGCCTGGACATAGGCGCGCGACAGGCCCTTGTCGCCGTCGACCGTCACCTGGATGCTGCCCAGCAGGTGCTGAGACGGCCCGCAGGCATCGAGGAAGCGTGAGAACTGGTCCGTCATCGCCGCGATGCCCGACCGTTCCTGCCCGTCGCCGTAATTGAAGGTCACGTCGTCGGCGAACACGTCGCTGACCGCATCCCATTCCCGCCCGTCGAGGATGCGGGCGAACCGGCCGAGGCCGATGGTGATGTCGTGCTGGTCGATGAGAGCCTGCAAATCCATGTTCTTGTCCCTATCTGGCAAAAGACATTTCGCTGATTGTACTGGTGCATTTGTCGATCGACATGTTCAGCATCCCGCCGCCGGCGCTGACGACGATGTACTGATTGCCCTTTTTATCAGTGTATTGCGCCTTTTTCGGTGGCGGGCTCGACTGCCCCACCGACCACTTCTCGCCTTCATCGTCCACGCTGACAATCGGATATTTCTTGCGAAGCGTGGGAAACAGCTTCGGAAACATCGCCTGCCCGACGATTAGGTAAATCTTGGCGGCAGCCTCCTTGGTTGGGACGTAGGGGCCTTCGATCCTGCCGTCCTCTTTTGGACAGGCAGGGGCTAATTTTGCAGGGTCCGCTTCGGCTCCCGAAGCCATCAAGGCCATCGCAAGAATTGCGACTGACATCCGCCCGATCATCCAATCCTCCCCGGTTCTCCGCTTGTCGGAGCATTACCACATTCGTCGCGTTGCACGCCCGCTTGCGCTTCGCTAGCATGCGGACACTATAACCTTCGGCTTACGGCGGGCCGGCGGGGTGAGGGATTTTCCGGCCGCTTTACCTGAGTTTCGAGACGTGGCCGATTGCATCGCGCCGATCCGGGCCTTCGGGCTGGGCATCGCTCTATTCCTGTTCGCGCTCGGCAGCGCGGCTTCGGCCGCGCCGCTGAATGTCGTCGCGGCTGAGAGCGTCTATGGCGACATTGCGCAGCAGATGGGCGGGGATCGGGTTTCCGTGGTCAGCATTCTTTCCAATCCGGCCCAGGATACGCATCTGTTCGAGGCCGGCGCCTCGGCGGCGCGCGCGGTCGCCGGCGCCCGGTTCGTGATCGCCAACGGCGCGGGCTACGATCCTTGGATGACCAAGCTGCTGTCGGTGCCGGGGCAGGGGCCGCGCGACGCCATCGTCGCCGAGAAATTTCTCAAGAAACCCTCGGACGGCAATCCGCATCTCTGGTACGACCCCGACCTGATCATGAATCTCGCCGACGCCATGACCGCCGCCTTCGCCGCCGCAGATCCCGGCGGGACCGACTATGAAGGGCGCAACACCGCCTTCGACAAGACGATGCAGGTGCTGATCGACCGGGTGGCGGCACTGCGGGCCAAATACACCGGCACGCCGGTCACGGCGACCGAACCGGTATTCGACTATATGGCCCGCCAGCTCGGCCTCGAGATGCGCAACGCCGCTTTCCAGCGCGCGGTGATGAACGATACCGAGCCCAGCGCTAGCGACGTTGCCGCCTTCGAGGACGATCTGCGCCAGCACAAGGTCAAGGCGCTGCTCTACAACACCCAGACTACCGGCACGATGTCCCAGCGCATGCGGCGGATCGCGGAGCAGGCCGGGATTCCCGTGGTCGGCATCAGCGAGACCGAGCCGGCGGGCATGCATTACCAGGATTGGATGTTGGCCCAGCTCAACGCGCTCGATAAGGCCCTTTCAGTGGCAACGCAAGAACAGCCGATAGGCGCCAAATGACCGCGGTTTCGCTTGACGGCGTGACGCTGGCGATCGGCGGTCGGCGCATCCTGTCCGACGTCACCTTCCAGATCGCCGACGGCGAGTTCATCGGCATGCTGGGTCCCAACGGTGCCGGCAAGACGACCCTGATCCGCGCCCTGTTGGGCCTGGCGCCGGTTGCCGCCGGGACGATCCGCGTACTGGGCGCGCCGGTCCAGCGCGGCAATCCGGCGGTCGGCTACATGCCGCAGCTGCGCTCGCCGATCGGCGATTTCCGTCTCAGCGGCCGCGATTTCGTGGTCAGCGCCGCCAACGGCCATCGCTGGGGCCGGCTGTGGCCTGCCAAGAGCGACTATCGCGATGCTGAGCGGGCGCTGGAGCTGGTCGGTGCGACCGAGCTTGCCGACCGGCCGCTGATCGAAACCTCGGGCGGGGAACGCCAGCGTCTGCTGCTCGCCCAGGCGCTGCTCGGCCAGCCGAAATTGCTGCTGCTCGACGAGCCGCTGATCAGCCTGGATCCGCGCCGCCAGCACGCGGTGATCGATCTGGTGCGCCGGGTCCAGCAGGAGCTGGGCATCGCCGTGCTGTTCAGCGCCCATGAGCTCAATCCGCTGCTCGGCACGCTCGACCGGGTGCTCTATCTCGGCAACGGCCAGGCGGCGCTGGGATCGGTCGATGAGGTGATTACCGGGCCGGTGCTGTCGCGCCTCTACGGCGCGCCGATCGAGGTCATCCGCCATAACGGCCGCATCTTCGTGATGTCCGACCAGTATGAGCTCGAGCGCGGTGAGCACCTGCACGATCATGGGCATGCCCACGGTCACGACGGGCATCACCATCATGCTTAGCTACGGCTTCGTCATAGACGCGCTGGCGGCGGGCGGCATCGTCGCGGTGGTGGCCGGGATCGTCGGCTTCTTCCTGGTGATGCGCGGCCAGACCTTCGCCGGTCATGCCCTGTCGCATGTCGGCTTCGCCGGCGCGACCGGGGCGGTGCTGATCGGCGTCGCGCCGTTCTGGGGCCTGATCGCGCTGACCCTGGTGGCGGGCCTCGCCATGGGCCTGCTGGGCGAGCGGGTCAGCGGGCGCGATGTCGCCATCGGCATGGTGCTGTCGCTGGCGCTGGGCCTCGGCCTGCTGTTCCTCCATTTCTACACCGCCTTCGCCGCCCAGGCGACCAGCTTGCTGTTCGGCAATGTGTTCAGCGTCGATCACTCCACTGTGCTGACCCTCGGCATACTGGGCGCGTTCTGTCTCGTGGCGCTGGCGCTGATGGCGCGGCCGCTGCTGTTCGCGACGCTGCAGCCCGACCTGGCAGAGGCCAAGGGCGTATCGTTGCGTGCGGTGTCGCTGCTGTTCATGGCGATCGTCGCGATCGCGGTGGCCGAGGCGGCTCAGATCGTCGGCGTGCTGCTGGTTTTCACCCTGATGGTCGGCCCGGCGGCGGCGGCCCAGCGCCTGACAACGCGCCTCAGCCACGGCATCATCCTGACCGTTATTCTCGGCCTCACAGAGACCTGGGCCGGCATCGCGCTCGCTTATCAGACCGACTGGCCGAGCAGCTTCTGGATCGCCGCCCTCTCTGGCCTCGCCTATTTCGCCAGCCTTGGACGGGCGCGGTTTAGCGCGTAAATCTCCCGCACCTGCCGTCGCAATGACGGCGAAAAAGATGATGGCGCCGCTCTGGCGCCCGGAGATTGCAATGACACTTCGCCTGATTTGCGCGGGCGCTTTTGCTGCCCTTTCCCTTACCTCCTTTGCCCACGCCGACCGCCCTTTCACCGCGAAGGACCTGGCGTCGATGGACCGGGTGTCCAACCCGAAGCTGTCGCCCGACGGGCATTACGTCGTCTACGACCTGCGCACGGTCGACTTCGATGCCAATAAGAGCGCGCACTCCCTGTGGCTGATCGATCTCACCAAGTCCGGCGACCAGCCGCACCGGCTGGCGGCGTCGGATGGCGGGGCGACCGATCCTTATTGGTCGCCGGACAGCAAATCCATCTACTTCGCCTCATCGCGCGCCGGCGGCAACCAGGTCTGGCGCACCGATCCGTCGGGCGTCCAGGCTGTGCAGGTGACCAAGCTGCCGCTCGACATCGGATCGTTCCGCGTCGCGCCGGACGGCAAGCATCTTGTGCTCTCGGCCGCGGTCTTCCCGGATTGCGATACGATGGCCTGCACCAAGTCGCGGCTGGACGCCAAGGCGGCGTCCAAGGCGACCGGCGTGCTTTATGAAAAACTGTTCGTCCGCCACTGGGACGAGTGGGCCGACGGTACCCGCAACGCGCTGTGGGCGGTCGCGCTCGACACCTCCGGCAAGGCGGCGGGCGAGCCGGTGGCGCTGATGAAGGGCTTCGACGGCGACAGCCCGTCCAAGCCGTTCGGCGGCAATGAGGATTTCGATATCGCGCCGGATGGCGCGTCGGTCGTCTTCTCCGCCCGGCTGGCCGGCCGGACCGAGCCCTGGAGCACCAATTTCGACCTCTGGCGCGTACCGCTCGACGGCTCCAAGGCGCCCGAGAACATCACGGCCTCGAACCCGGCCTGGGACGCCGGCCCGGTCTTCTCGCCCGACGGGTCCAAGCTCGCCTATCGCGCGATGAAGCGCCCCGGCTTCGAGGCCGACCGCTATTGGGTCGAGATACGAGACCTCAAATCCGGCGAGACCCATGAGATCGCGTCGGCCTGGGATCGCTCGCCTGAAAGCCTGCAATGGTCCGCCGACGGCAAGACGCTGTACGCAACCGCCGATGATGTCGGGCAGACCCGCCTGTTTGCCATCGATGCCGCCTCCGGCACCGTCAAACCGATGACCGGCGACGGGCATGTGGCGTCGGCCGATGTCGGTCCAAAGGGGATCATCTATGCGCAAAGTACGCTGGACGCGCCGGATCAGCTTTTCCATATCGGGTTCAGCGGCGGGTCGCCGGAGCAACTGACCCACCACGACGTTCAGCAACTGGCGGGTATCGGCTTCGGCAAGTACGAGCAGTTCTCTTTCCCCGGCTGGAACGGGGAGACGGTGCACGCCTATGTCGTGAAGCCCTATGGCTACCAGGAGGGCAAGACCTACCCGGTGGCGCTGGCGATTCATGGCGGGCCACAAGGCTCGATGGGCAACATGTTCCATTATCGCTGGAACGCGGAGGCTATCGCCGGTGCCGGTTATGCCGTGGTGATGATCGATTTTCACGGCTCGACCGGCTACGGCCAGGCCTTCACCGATTCAATCTCACAGCATTGGGGCGACCGGCCGCTGGAGGATCTACAGAAGGGCTGGGCATATGCCCTGTCGAAATACAAGTTCCTCGACGGCGGGCGGGCCTGCGCGCTCGGCGGGTCCTATGGCGGCTTCATGGTCAACTGGATCGCCGGCAACTGGAAGGAGCCGTTCAAGTGCCTGGTCGCCCATGATGGGGTCTTCGATGCCCGCATGATGGGCTACGCGACGGAAGAGCTCTGGTTCGACGAATGGGAGAAGGGCGGCACCCCGTGGGAGAACCCGCAAGGCTACGAGCGCTTCAACCCGTCCAGCCATGTCGCCAACTGGAGCGTGCCTCAGCTCGTCATTCACGGCGGAAAGGATTACCGCATCCCCGACGACCAGGGCATCGGTGCCTTCACCGCGCTCCAGCGCAAGGGTGTGCCGAGCCAGTTCCTGTATTTCCCGCAGGAGAACCACTGGGTGCTGAAGCCGCAGAATTCGGTCGAATGGTACGGCGCGGTGATCGGCTGGCTGAACAAATGGACGAAGCAGGATGGGTAGAGCCTTAGGCGAAACCCATCGTTCGGTGCGAGGTGCGATGGGTTTCGCTACGCTCTACCCATCCTACTTTACCGGCAGCATCGACGGCTTCACCGCCTTGGGGGGCTTTGCGCCCATCAGGGCGGTGTCGTAGCCGTCGAACCATTCGTTGCGTTTCGGCGTGTCCGAGCTGGGATAGGGATTGGAGCTGCGCGCCTGCCCGGCATGCGCCGCTTCCCCTCCCTCTTTTCTGATATTCTTGGTTGCTTTCAATCGCTTGGACATAACTGCTTATCGCCTGTGGAATCGACGCTTTGCAACGCGAAATATGTAACAGTTTCGCGACGATACCCGGTTCCTTTCCTCAACATCTTTGCAGAATCCGTAAAGATGGTGGTCGGATGTTCTGGCTTACCCTAGGCTTTCCGCTGGTTTATTGATGCGGACCGTGGCGCGAATGCGTTGCGTTGTGTCGTGTGGGGAAGGGACGATCATGAAATTCGGGCTGTTCTACGAGCATCAGGTGCCGACGCCTTGGGAAGAAGGCTCGGAAATGCGCGTCTATCATGAGGCGCTGGACCAGGTGGAACTGGCCGACAAGCTCGGCATCGAATTCGTCTGGGAGGTCGAGCATCACTTCCTGGAAGAGTACTCCCACTCCTCCGCCCCCGAAGTGTTCCTCTCCGCCTGCTCCCAGCGGACCAAGAACATTCGTCTCGGCCACGGCGTCATGCTGATGTCGCCGAACTACAACCATCCCGCCCGCGCCGCCGAACGCATCGCCGCCCTGGACCTGGTTTCCAAGGGCCGTGTCGAATGGGGCACCGGCGAATCCGCCTCGGCGCTGGAGATGGAAGGGTTCATGCAGAACCCCGACAACAAGACCGCGCTATGGGCCGAAGGCGCCGAACAGGCCGCCAACATGCTGGCGATGACGCCCTATCCGGGCTTCAAGGGCCAGTTCTTCTCGATGCCCACCCGCAACATCGTGCCGAAGCCGGTGCAGAAGCCGCACCCGCCGATGTGGCTGGCCTGCTCACGCCGTGAATCGATCCACCGCGCCGCCCGCATGGGCCTGGGCGCGTTGGCCTTCGCCTTCGTCGAGCCGGAACAGGCGGGCCATTGGGTCCAGGAATATTACGACATCATCAAGTCCGACCAGTGCGTGCCGATCGCGCACACCGTCAATCCGAACATCGCCATCGTCAGCGCCATGTCGGTGCATCATGACGAGCAGGAGGCGATCAATCGCGGCCGTGAGGGCTTCAAGTTCTTCGGCTATTCGCTGGGTTATGTCGCGTCCTACGGCCAGCACACGCCCGGCCGCTCCGAAGTGTGGAAGAAGTTCAAGGAAGTCGAGCACACCATCCCGGAGAATTCCGGCCATGGCGGTATCGGCACGCCCGAGCAGGTGCGCGAGCAGTTCGAGCGCTATGAGAAGATCGGCATGGACCAGATCATCTTCGTCCAGCAGGTCGGCAACAATAAGCACGCGCATATCTGCGAATCGCTGGAGCTGTTCGCCAAGGAGCTGATGCCCGCCTTCAAGGAGCGCGACGCCATCCGCCAGAAGCAGAAGGCGGAGGAACTGGCGCCCTATATCGAGGCGGCGTTCAAGCGCAAGAAGTACATGAAGCCGCTGGCCGACAGCGAAATCCCGATGGTCGAATCCTACGGTCGCCGCAAGAACACCGACATTTCCGTCTCCAAGGCCGAAGTGCTGGGCGAGCGCGGCGGCGGTTTCTCCATCCCCTCCTTCGACCCGCATGCGAAGAAGACGGAGATGGATATCGGCGGCCAGAAGGTGGTCGATCCGCACGCCAAGGCGGCCGAATAAGGGAAATCATCCGGGCAAGGACGTTTTCTCGTCCTTGCCCCCTCTATCCGTTCCCCGATAACCTTCTTTGCAGAAAGCGAAGAGGTGGGTATGGACTCGACCGAGGGGATGCGGGTGTTCACGCGGGTGGTCCGCGCCGGCAGCCTGTCGGCGGCGGGGCGATCCCTCGGCATTTCCTCGGCTTCGGTCTCCCGCAAGATCAGCGCGCTTGAGCAGTCGACCGGGGCGCGGCTGCTCGACCGTACCAGCCGCAAGATCGCGCTGACCCAGCTGGGCGAGATCTATTTCGAAAAAGCCTGCCTGATCCTCGACCATATAGACGCGCTGTCGGATGCGCTGTCGGCCCATCACGGCATGCCGTCGGGTCTGCTCACCGTCCATACGCGCGTTTCGATCGGCAGCGAGTTCCTGGCCGACACGCTGCCGCATTTCCTCAAGCTTTACCCCAATATCAAGCTGCGCCTCTGGCTGACGGAGGAGCCGCGCGACGTGCTGGACAGCAAGGTCGATGTCTCGATCCGCATCGGCGTGCCCGACCAGCCGTCGCTGATGATGCGGCGCCTGTCGCCCGGTACCGAGCGCGTGCTGTTCGCCGCCCCGTCCTATCTGCGCGACCATCCGCCGATCCGCCACCCGCAGGACCTGCTGCGCCATAACTGCCTGTCGATCCCGCAAGGCGGCGACATGGAGGACGGCCAGTCCAGCTGGCATTATCGCGACACGTTCGGCGTCCATGAGCTCAGGGTCTCGGGCAGCCTGCAGGTCAATGATGTGCCGATGATCCGCCGCGCCGCGATCGAGGGTGTCGGTATCGCCCTGCTGCCGATCTGGCTGGTGTCGGACGAGCTGGCCTCCGGCCGGGTGTTGCGTCTCCTGCCGGAATGCGACCTGACCCCAACCGGCTTCGACGCCGCCCTCTATGCCGTCTTCCCGCGCACGCCGCAGATGTCGCCCAAGGTGCGGGTCTTCCTCGATTTCCTGGTCGAGACCTTCAGCAAGCGGGAGCCCGAGCTGGCGCGCATGTCGCGCGAAGTCCGCTCGACAGCGCCCGCGGTGCCGGGCGATACAGAGGCGGCAGTTTGAAGACGCGTTTGGGGGAGGATGTCATGGGGTTTCTCGATGGCAAAGTTGCGCTGATTACCGGGGCGGGCCAGGGGGTGGGGCGCGGCATTGCGCTGGCCATGGCCAAGGAAGGCGCGGCCATCGCCGTCGCCGGGCGCACTGAGAGCAAGATCCGTAACGTGGTGGATGAGATCAAGGCCATCGGCGGCCGCGCCATGGCGATCCTGTGCGACGTGAAGATTGCCGGGGATGTGAACCGCACGGTGGCCGATACGGTCAAGGCCTATGGCGGCATCGACATACTGGTCAACAACGCCCAGGAAGTGCCGCTCGGCACGCTTCTGGAGGCGCGGGTGGAGGATTACCAGGCTGGCTTCGACAGCGGCCCCATTGCCTCGCTCCGCTTCATGCAGGCCTGCTACCCGCACCTGAAGGCGCGCGGCGGCGGCTCGATCATCAATCTGGTGACGGCGGCTGCCGTGCGCTGGGACATGGCCGGGTACGGTATGCATGGCTCGGTCAAGCAGGCGATCCGCTCATTGACCCGCGCCGCGGCCGCCGAATGGGGGCCCGACAATATCCGCACCAACAACATCGCACCCGAGGCGCTGTCCCCCGGCTTCGCCGGCTGGATGGAAAGCGACCCGGAGGGCACCGCCGCCTTCATCGCCACCATCCCGATGGGCCGCGTCGGCGACTGCGAAAAGGACATCGGCCGCGCGGTTGCCGCGCTGTGCGGCCCGAACATGGAATACATCTCCGGCGCCACCATCCCGGTCGATGGCGGCCAGGCGAATTTCGACTGAGGCTGGATTTCGTAGGATGGGTAGAGCGGAGCGAAACCCATCGTCGAACCGCAAAGGCGCAAAGATGCAAGGTAAGAATTTCTATCCGCAGATTAACGCAGATTACGCAGATTAAGATTTTTCGCTGCGTAGCTTTTCCGCCGCCGAAGGCGGCAGCAATCGCCTTGGCGTCTTTGCGGTTCAAAAACCTGATGGGTTTCGCTGCGCTCTACCCATCCTACAAATGAAAAACCCTCCCCGTTGCCGGGGAGGGTTTCCAATAACCAAACTGCCGAACTTACTTCTCGGCCGGCTTTTCGTGGTGGCCGCCGAACTCGAAGCGCATCGCCGACAGGATCTTGTTGGCGAAGGTTTCGTTGCCGCGCGAGGAGAAGCGGCTGAACAAGGAGGCGGCAATCGTCGGCGCCGGAATGCCCTCGTCGACAGCGGCGGAGAGAGTCCAGCGGCCTTCGCCCGAATCCGACACGCGGCCGGCGAAATTCTCAAGGCCCGGGCTCTTGCGCAGCGCGCTGGCGGTGAGGTCCAGCAGCCAGGAGGCGACGACGCTGCCCCGGCGCCACACTTCAGCGACCTTCGAAATGTCGATGTCGTACTGGTAGTGCTCGGGGAAGCGCAGCGGCGAGGTTTCGGCGTCGACTTCGTGGGTCGCCTTGCCGATGCCGGCATGCTTGATGATGTTGAGGCCTTCGGCATAGGCGGCCATCAGCGCGTATTCGATGCCGTTATGGACCATCTTCACGAAGTGGCCGGCGCCGGGCGGGCCGCAATGGAGATAGCCCTGCTCGGAGCGGGAATATTCGCCGGTGGCGCCGGGGGTCCGGTCGATCGTGCCGACACCGGGGGCCAGTGTCTTGAAGATCGAATCCAGATGCTCGACCACGTCGGTCTCGCCGCCGATCATCAGGCAATAGCCACGCTCCAGCCCCCAGACGCCGCCCGAGGTGCCGCAATCGGCATAATGAAGGCCGTCGGCCTTCAGCGCGTTCGCGCGGGCGATGTCGTCATGATAGTAGGAATTGCCGCCGTCGATGATGATGTCGCCCGGCTCCATGAACGGCTTGATCTGGCCGATCACGGTATCGACCGTCGCGGCCGGAACCATCAGCCACACGGCGCGCGGCTTGGACAGGCCTTTGACGAATGCCCCGATGTCTGTGGTGCCCTTGGCGCCCTTGCTGACCAGGTCCGCCATCGCTTCCGGGCGGCGGGCATAGACGTGCAGGTCGTGGCCGGCGCGCATTAACCGCTCGACCATGTTTGCGCCCATACGGCCGAGGCCGATCATTCCGAGTTGCATGTGACTTCTCCGCTTGATTGGTCCTGGGATAATTTGGAGCCGGAATTACTCCCCGCCCTGTGGGAGGAAGTAAAGCTAAATCCACCGCACACTACGTAGATTCCTCGCCGGCGGATTTTCAGCGGGCGGCGGAATCCGGGACCAGCACCGCCGCGCCGTCGAACCGGCCGTGACGCAGGTCGTCCAGCGCCGCGTTCGCCTGGTCCAGCGGATAGACATGGGTCTCGGTGCGGATCGGGAATTCGGCGGCCAGTGCGAGGAATTCCTCGGCATCGCGGCGGGTCAGATTGGCGACCGAGCGCACCGTCCGCTCCTCCCACAATATCTCATAGGGGAAGCTGGGTATGGCGCTCATATGGATGCCTGCGCACACCACCGTGCCACCCTTGGCGACTGCCTTCAGCGCAGCCGGGACCAGCGCGCCGGCAGGGGCGAAGATCAGCGCCGCGTCCAGCGGCTCCGGCGGCGGCGTATCGGACGGTCCCGCCCAGACGGCACCCAGCGACCGGGCGAATGCCTGGGTCCCGGCGTCGTCGCCCTTAGTGAAGGCATAGAGTTCGCGCCCCTGGTGCCTGGCGACCTGGGCGATGATATGCGCCGCCGCGCCGAAACCGTAGAGGCCGATCTTGTGGGCATCCCCCGCCATGCGCAGCGCCCGATAGCCGATCAGCCCGGCGCAGAGCAGCGGCGCTACCGCCACGTCGCTGTAGGATTGGGGCAAGGCGAAGCAATAGCGCGCATCCGCCACCGCCATCTCGGCATAGCCGCCATCGATCTGATAGCCGGTGAAGCGGGCATTGTCGCAGAGATTTTCCCGGCCCGACCGGCAATAGGCGCATTCCCCGCAGGTCCAGCCCAGCCACGGAATGCCGACCCGCTCGCCATGTTCGAACCCGCTGACGCCAGTCCCGGTCTCGATCACCGTGCCGACGATCTGGTGGCCGGGGATCACCGGCGTCTTGGGGTCGGTCAGCTCGCCGTCGACGACATGCAGGTCGGTGCGGCAGACGGCGCAGGCATGGACCTTGACCAGCACCTGGCCGGGGCCGGGCTTGGGCGCCGGAACCTCGCTGGGCCTCAGCGGCAGGCCGCGCCGCTTGTCGAACACCATCGCGTGCATTTTCCGCTCCGGGAGAGTTCAGCCGGTATCCAACACCATCAATCGTCTAACGAAAATGCCTATGTCATTGCGAGGAGCGAAGTGACGAAGCAATCCAGGGTTGGCCTCACCCCACCGTGATCACCGCATCCCGCAGCTCGTAGCCGACGGTCAGCGTGTTCCAGGCCACTGCGGGGCCGGCGGTCATCTTCAGGTTCGGGATGCGGAACAGGCGGTCGAGGAAGATCGCGGTTTCCTGCATCGCCACGGTGGCGCCGGGGCAACGGTGGTTGCCGTCGCCAAAGCTCATCTGGCCCTGCAGCGCCTTCCCGTCGTTGCGGTCCGTCCTCAGCTGGAAGGGGCACTCCCCCGCCACCACCGGGTCGGAATTGGCGGCGCGGATATCCATGTCGACCAGCGTGCCTTTCGGGATGCGGATCGTCTCGCCGTCATGCTCCAGCTCCACATCCTCCAGCGCGCGGCGATAGAGGGCGCCGACCACCGGCTCCAGCCGCAGGATCTCTTCAAGGATGGCGATGCGGCCGGCCTCGTCGGTGTCGATGAATTGTTGGCGCAGTTCGTCGCGCTCCATGATGTGCCAGGCGGCCATGCAGATGAACTCGCGGGTCGTCACCATGCCGGCGGCGCCGTAGGTCATGCATTCGGTCAGGATATCCGCGTCGCTATAGCCCTGATCGATCAGATAGGAGATGACGTCTTCCTTGCGCTCTTTCTTGCGCGCCCGGATCGCCGGCTTCACGTCCATCCAGAAGAAGCCGAGCAGCGCCAGGTTGTTGAGGAACCCGTGGTAAAGCTGCATCAGCCGGCTTTCCTTGCTGCGGTCGCCGCGGGTGAAGAAGCTGTTGAGCCGTGCCGACATGCCTTCCAGCGAGCTGTCGGTCAGCCCGATGATCTCGGCCGCCACGGCCACCGCCATCTCCAGCGTCATCTCGGACAGATCGGCCTTGCCGTTGCGGCGCAGCTTCTCCATCTGCCCTTCGGCCAGGCGATCCATCAGTTCGCGATAGCGGGTGGTGACGACGCGCGGCGCGAAGAAGCGGGCGGTGTTGGTGCGCTGCTTCTGATGGTCTTCGCCTTCCTTGAACAGCACCGGCGTGCTGCCCTTCTTGCCCGTGGCGGCCAGCACCAGCTCGGCCATGAAACCGGCCTGCTGCATGCCGCCCGAACGCAGGATCTTTCGGGTCAGCCCGAAGCTTTCGATCTTGATGCCGTTATTCGCCGCCAGCTTTTTGACACGCGCTTCGCTGGTGTCGGCCATGACGGCCGTCTTGCGCTCATCGATCCCGGGATCGTTGGCCGCCATGCCCGTATGGTACGGGCATTTGCTTTCAGCGCTGATTGCTTCGGCCTGGCTCATCGCAACGATCTCCACTTATGATCCATAATGGCTCATAACTATCACATTGACGGAAATGTTCCAAGTGGGCAAAGGTCCAATTCAGGAAGGAAAACCAAGTTCATGACAGATCCGAGGGTGACAAAGACCCGAGCCGCCCTTGCACAGGCCGTATTGGCGCTGGCCTCGGAGAAACCGTTCGCCGATGTCACCATCACCGAGATCGCCGAGCGTGCCGGGGTGGGCTATGCCAGCTTTTTCCGGCATTACAAGGATAAAGACGCGCTTTTGACCGCTGTCGCGGACAAAATGATCGAGGATCTGGTCGGCATCATCATGCCGGCGATGCTGATGGAGGATACGCTGGCGGCGTCGATCGCCATCTGCGCCTATACCGAGAGCCATCGTTCGATCACCGCGGCGCTGCTGTCGGGCGGAGCCGAGACCATGGTCCGGCATCATATCGTCGCCCGCGCGCTGGAATATTCCCGTCTGCAGACCGACCTGCGGCCCCGCAACGCGCCGCCGATGCGCATCCCGCCCGAACTGGTGCTGACCCATTGCGTCGCCTCGACCCTGGGCCTGCTGTCATGGTGGCTTGAGCAGGGCGGCGGCCTGACGGCGGAAGGCATGGGCGATGTCGTCAATCGTCTGGTCATGGCGCCGGTGCGTGCAATCGAGCGGGGCTGAGGGCCTACGCCCTTATTTCCGCTGAATAAAATCCCTCCGGCCGTGGTTGGGGTGGACGATTTTCCTTCCGATTACTATCGTTGCCCGTGGCGACTACGATTGAAAACTCTGCGCCAGACGTGCTCATATTGACGGGTTGGCAATCCGGTGCGGCGTTCTGGCTGAAGGAAACCCGCTTAGCTTTAGGTGAGCGCTTTGCGTAAACCTGTTCCCCGTCATCCCAAACCAGCCCTGGCGGCGCTGCCGGGGGCAGGGGAACTGCAGGCCGAGCTCCTGCGGCTGGAAAGCCACTTCTCCCATCTCGGCCTCGATGGCCCGATCGCGCTTGGCGAGGCGCTGGCCAAGGCGCGGGCCTCCGGCGATGCGGGGTTGCTGGCCCGGGCGCTGTGCCTCATGGCGCGGGCCGACATCTTCCGCGGACGGATCGAGCATGGCATCGCCACCGCCGACGAGGCGATCGCGCTGATCGCCACCCTCGAGGCCCCGCGGGCGCAGGCGCTGGCGGGCGTCGCGTCCGAGGCCTGGCGGACGGCCGGGCGTGGCTATTTCAAGCTCGGCAATCTGGCAGAGGCGCTGCCCCGGCTGGAAACGGCGGTGACCATCGCGGAAGAGGCGCTCAACGCTGCGGGCGGGGTCGAACCGGAGAGCGGCATCCTGCCGCTGACGGCCTTCCCCCGCGCGCTGCAGGACCTGGGCGTCGCCTTCAACACAGTGCACGAGACCGACGAGGCCATCGCCACCTATGCCCGCGCCATCACCGCGGCCGACGAGCATCCCGAGATCTATCGCCTGATACCGGACGACATCCTGCTGTCGCTCACCGGCTGGGCCGAAGGGCTGCAGCAGCGACACTTGACCCGCCGGGCCGCCGTCCGCAAGCCGGCGGGACAGGCGGGCGGCGAGGACCTTGTCGCGGCCCGCGCCATCATCTCGGGCCGCGCGGCAACGGTGATCGAGCGCGCCGAACAGGCGGCGGCGGAAGGGGCCACGCCGCTCAGCGGCTATGGCTATCAGAGCTATTACGGCGCGCTGGGACGGCAATTGCTGCTGGAGGGCGAGCCGGAGGCCGCTGTCACCGAATTCGAGCGCCAGCAGGCGTTGGGCGTGGCGGTGGGCAATACCGCGTCTGCCGCCGGCGGCGAGCTCGGCATGGCGACGGCGCTGAATGCGCTGGACCGCCACCAGGAAGCGCTGGAGCATGCGCTCACCGCGCTGGCGCGGCTGGGCGAGGACGACGATGCCGCGCTGCGCGCCGAGGCGCTGCTGCTCAGTTCGCGCATCTATGCCGCCCTGGGCGACGATAGCCAGGCGCTGGACGCCCTCGAAGCCTACAATACGGTGCGGGACCTGCTGCAGGCCCGCGATGCCAAGCTTTATGCCAGCTATCTGGCCAGCCGGGTCGGGCTGGAGAAGCTCCGGGCCGAGGCCGACGCCCAGCGCCGCATCGCCGCCGACCTGTCGGCGCTCAACGCCCGGCTGGAAGCCCAGACCACGGAGCTTAGCGCGCAATCGAACGAGCTTCTGGCCGCGCGCCAGAGCGCCGAGGCGTCGCACAGCGCCAAGTCCCAGTTCCTGGCCAATATGAGCCATGAGCTGCGGACGCCGTTGAACGCCATACTGGGCTTCTCCGAGTTGATGATGAATGCGGGCGATTCGCCCCATAGCGGCTATGCCCGCGACATCCACGAGGCCGGAACGCATCTGCTCGGCATCATCAACGACGTGCTCGACCTGTCGCGCATCGAAGCGGGGCGGCTGGATCTCGATGTCGGCACGGTCTTCGTCGAGGAGCTGTTCGCCGAGATCAACAGGCTGATGGGCGACAAGGCGACCATCGCCGGGGTCAAGCTGGTCTCGTCGGTGGCCGACGATGCCCAGACCGTCCAGGCAGATCCCGGCCGGCTGCGCCAGATACTGGGCAATCTGCTGTCAAACGCCATCAAGTTCACGCCTCGCGGCGGGGTGGTCGCGCTGGCGGCGCTGGTCTCGCACGAGGGCGAATTCCTGTTCACCGTCGCCGACACCGGCTGCGGCATGACCGCCGAGGAGATCGAGATCGCGCTGGAGCCGTTCGGTATGGTCGATGCCTCGATGGGCCGCCGCCGGCAGGGCACCGGCCTCGGCCTGCCGCTGGCGCGGCGGCTGACCGTGCTGCATGGCGGCAAGCTGATCGTCCACAGCGAGCCGGGCCTCGGAACCCAGGTCACGGTCAGCCTGCCGCGTTGACCTCCTCTAAGGGCGATAACGCGGCCTTTACCTCCTTTCGGCATCCTGCGTTCTCGATCGTGCCGGCCTCAGCATCGAAGGCCGGGCACCATTGCGGGGAACGCGGATGCTCGAATTTCTTCACCGGCTGCGGCCGGCGCTCGCAACCGGTGACTGGCTGAACCGCCGCCGCGTCGTCGCCTATGGCGCGATGTTGCTCGTTTTCGAGGTCCTGGCCTTCCTGTTCTGCGTCGCCGGTACCCATGGCTGGATCGTCCCGCTGGGCCAGCCGAACACCACCGATTTCGTCAGCTTCTATGCCGCCGGCAGCCTCGGCGCCCAGGGCAATGCCCAGGCGGCCTACGACCCGGTCCAGCATCTGGCGGCGGAGGTCGCGGCGACCGAGCCCGGCATCAAGCATGTCATCTTCGTCTATCCGCCGGTCTTCACCGTGATCTGCGCCGCGCTGGCGCATCTGCCGTATCTGCCGGCTTTCATCCTGTTCGAGATCATGACCCTCATCCCGTGCCTGTGGGTGCTGAAGAGGATCACCGCTGAGCGCGACTGGAAAACCTATATCCCGCTGCTCGCCTTTCCGGCCGTCGCCATCGATATCGGCATCGGCCAGAACGCGCTGATGACCGCCGCCCTGTTCGGCGGCGCCACGCTGTTGATCGACCGGCGCCCCCTCCTTGCCGGGATGCTGTTCGGAGCGCTGTGCTACAAGCCGCATTTCGGCCTTCTGATCCCGATCGCCCTGCTTGCCTCCGGCCGCTGGCGCGCTGTTGCCGGCACCGGCATGTCGGCCCTGTCGCTGATCGCCCTGTCCGGCGCGGTGCTGGGCTGGGACAGCTGGCAGGCCTTCATCGTCGCGCTGACCGGGTCGCATACGACCTACGAATCCGGCCAGGTCGATTTCGCCGCCATGATTTCCAGCTTCGGCGCCGTCCGCCTGATGGGCGGCAGTCCGGCATTGGCCTATGCCGTGCAGGGAACGGCGTCGATCGCCGCCGCGGCGCTGGTCGCGGCCGTCTGGCGGCGCGGCCTGTCGCTGGAGGTTCGCGCGGCCACGCTGGCCGCGGCGACGCTCGTCGCCCTGCCGCTGATCCTGTTCTACGACTTCATGATGGCCGCGGTCGCGCTCGCCTGGCTGGTCCGCGCCGGCCGGCGAAGCGGCTTCCTGCCCTGGGAGAAGCTGGCGATGGCCGCCGTCTTCATCGCGCCCATGCTGGCCCGCGGACTGGGTACGAGCCTGCACCTGCCGTTCGGCGCCTTCGCCAGCTTTACCCTGCTGGGTTTCTGCGCGGCGCGTGCCTGGCATGAGGAGCGGGCTCTGCGGCCTGCCTCCCGGCGCGCCGGATCCGGCCCGCGGATGGCTGCCTTGGCCGCGGGTTGAGCTGTTATTGTATTTCTAACACGTTTTTAACAGCTCCGTGTTTTTATGCTTATGACCAGTTATGCGTTACTGAATTCCAGAACGACCAAAAAGACGGAGACTTTCAAATGACCAAGGCTATCCAGAAGTTCCTGAAGGACGACAACGGCGCAACCGCGATCGAGTACGGCCTGATCGCCGCCCTGATCGCCGTCGCCATCGTCGGCGCGCTGACCACCCTGGGCGGCGGTCTGACGACCCTGTTCACGAACGTCAACACCGACCTGTAAAAAGGGATTCGGGCGGGACGCGCCCTCCGCCCGTCCGAGTTGACGGGTCGGCGAAGCGGAAAAAATCGGTTTCGCCGACCCGGACAGAATACTCCGCCGCGACTGGTTCGCGGCGGATGTTTTCGTTTTTATAAATACAAAATCCGGATTGAAAGTTTTCCGTAAAATAAAAATCCCTCCTTTCTAAAAATTAACACCATTTTAACGATGACCTGCTTTTATGAATTTGTCTGATGCGGGCTCGTGGTGAGCTCGCCGCATTCAAGAGGGACAGAATTATGATGACCATCGCGAAGAAGTTTCTGAAGGACGAGAGCGGCGCCACGGCGATCGAGTACGGTCTGATCGCGGCCCTGATCGCCGTCGCCATCGTCGGCGCGCTGACCACCCTGGGTGGCGGTCTGACGACGCTGTTCACGAACGTCAACACCGACCTCTAAAAAAGGATTCGGGCGGGACGTAACCCTCCGCCCGTCCGGGTGACGGGTCGGCGAAGCGGAAAACCCGGTTTCGCCGACCCGCTCAGAATATCCGCCGCGACCGGTTCGCGGCGGATATTTTGTTTTCGGGATAGAGAAATGCCGCACCCGAAAAGGCCTCCGAAGTAAAGAATTCCCCCCGGGCGTAAAGCTAACATCCCTTTAACGTTGACATGTTTTTATAGGCTCATGTGATGCGTGCTCGCGGTGAGCGCGCCACGTGCGAAGAGGGACAGAATTATGATGACCATTGCGAAGAAGTTTCTGAAGGATGAGAGCGGCGCCACGGCGATCGAGTACGGCCTGATCGCGGCCCTGATCGCCGTCGCCATCGTCGGCGCGCTGACCACGCTCGGCACCGGCCTGACCGGCCTGTTCACCAAGGTCAACACCGACCTCTAAGACCGGATCTCGGGCGGGACGTAACCCTCCGCCCGTCCGGGTTGACGGGTCGGCGAAGCGGAAATTCCGGCTTCGCCGACCCCGACAGAACAATCCGCCGCGACCCGTTCGCGGCGGATTTTTCTATTTCCGGGGCGTGCTGAAGCCGGGTCCCGGTGTGCGTTCGAAACAAGCAAATCTTCCCGATGAAGACGTAACGTCGCTTTAACGTTGACCGGTATTTTATGGACCCATGCGATGCGGGCTCGCAGTGAGCCCCGCACCATGAAATGAGAGGGAAAATCATGAAGAACATTGCGAAGAAGTTTCTGAAGGACGAGAGCGGCGCCACGGCGATCGAGTATGGGCTGATCGCGGCCCTGATCGCCGTCGCCATCGTCGGCGCGCTGACTACGCTGGGCACCGGCCTGACCGGCCTCTTCACCAAGGTCAACACCGACCTGTAAGGGGGACGATCCGCCCGCCGGCTGCCCGGCGGGATACGGTCCGGAGAGGCGAAGCAGGATCGAGCCTCTCCAAGTCGAGCTACCCGCTCCGGGGTCCGGGGCGGGTAGTTTGCTGTCCGGGTGGCGGCGAACATCCCGAATAACGCTGATTTAACATTGGGATGTTTCTCTATCCACAGTAGGCCGGACGTAGTTTACGCCGATACCGGCGCGCTGGCCCGAACCAGGATGACCGCCATGACGACGCTTACCGAGCGCTTTATGAAGGACGAGAACGGCGCCACCGCCATCGAATACGCGATGATCGCCGCCTTTATCGCCATCGCCATCGTCGGCGCCGTGACCTCTCTGGGCACCAGCCTGACCGGCATCTTCACCAACGTGAACAGCGACCTCTAACACCGGTGGACGCGGAGATTCTTCAGATGTTTGCCAACCCCATGCTCCACCAGTTCCTGATGTTCTGCTTCTTCGCGCTGACGATCATGGCGGCGCTGAGCGACCTCAGGGAATATCGCATTCCTAACAAGATCAGCCTGGCGCTTCTCGCCCTCTATCCGGTCCATGTGCTGGTGAGCCCGGCCCCGGTCGACTGGCTGATGGCGCTCGCCGTCGCCGGCCTGGTCTTCGCCGCCGGGCTGACCCTGTTCTTCTGCAGGATGGTCGGCGGCGGCGACGTGAAATTCCTTGCCGCGGTTTCGCTCTGGGCGGGCTCGACGCTTACCCTGCCGCTGCTCTGCGTCATGGGGCTGGCGGGCGGCGCCCTCGCCATGGTGGCGCTGGGGGTGCAGAACGTCCGCCGCTACCGCTCGACCGGCATCGCCGGCGTGATCGTTCCCGACAACACCGTTGCGGCGCCCAAGCTGCCCTACGGTGTCGCCATCGCCGCCGGCGCCTTCTATGCCGGCTTCCAGATGCTTGCCGTCTAAGGGGCGCCCACGATGAAGACCCGCACCATCATATTCGCGGCCATTGCGCTCATCATGGGGCTGGTCACCGCGACCTTCGCCCGCCACCAGCTTTCCTCCGCCCGCGAACATATCGCCCAGCAGGCGCAGGAACATCCGTCGACCACCGCCTATGTGCTCGTCGCCGCGCACGATATCCCGTCCGGCGCGCTGCTGCAGGACGACGACTTCACCTGGCAGAGCTGGCCGGACGACCGGCTCAGCGAGGCCTATCTGCGCAAGGGCCGCGACGACGCCCATTCGCTGGCCGGCGCGGTCGCGCGCCAGCGTATCGGCCAGGGCCAGCCGATCGGCAGCGGCGGCGTGATCCATCCGGGCGAGCGCGGCTTCCTGGCGGCGGTGCTGTCGCCGGGGATGCGCGCCTCCACCGTGCCGCTGAACGCCACCGCCGACGGTGCCGGCCTGATCCTGCCCGGCGACCATGTCGACCTGCTGCTGGCGCATCAGATACCCGATATGGAAACCCCGAATGCCCCGGCCCGCAATGTGAGCGAGACGGTCCTGACCAATGTTCGCGTCGTCGCCATCGACCAGACCGTCAACGACCAGGATAAGAAGCCGATCACCGGCAAGACCGCGACCTTCGAGGTCACGCCCAAACAGGCGGAGGAGATCGAGGTCGCCAAGCTGATCGGCAATCTGTCGCTGGTCCTGCGCAGCGCCGGCGAACCCGAAGAGAAGGACGCCGGCAAGCAGCTGGCGGATGGGGCCAGCCACACCTGGGACAGCGATGTGAGCCCGTTGCTGAAGCGTCCGGACCGCGGTTCAGGCGGCGTCGCGACGGTCACCATCCTGCGCGGCAATGCCAGGGATGGCGACGGCGCACCGGCCTCCGCAACCGGCGGGCTTGGCCTCGGGGCCGTTTCGATGAATAATGGAGCCAACAGTGCCAAGGGGATAGTCAACGCAGTGTCAGCATTGCGGGCTACCGCCGGCGCAGGTTTGGCGGGAGGGTTCTAATGACGACACTACGGGCCGTCGCGGCCCGGATGTCGGTCGCGGTCAGTGCTTTTTGGCTTCTAGGGTCACCGGCGTCGCCGGTCCTGGCCCAGGAGTTGATCCGCCCGTCGGGTGCGCCGATCGCAGTCGATGTCAGCAAGGGCGTCCTGATCAGCCTCGACCGTCCGGCCGATACCGTGTTCGTTGCCGATCCGACGATCGCCGACGTGCAGATCAAGTCGCCCAGGCTTATCTATCTCTACGGCAAGGAGCCGGGGGACACCTCCCTTTATGCCGTCGATGCCGACCAGAAGGTTCTGCTGAGCCGTCCCGTCGCCGTCGCGCGCAACGTAGCCCCCCTCCAGGCCGCGCTCTCCAAGCTGCAGCCCGGCAGCGGGGTGCATGTCTCCACCGTCGACAAGTCCCTGGTGCTGACCGGCAATGTCCGGTCGGCGGCGGCGGCGGAGGAGGTCAAGCATCTGGCCGGCGCCTTCGTATCCGACGACAAGCAACTGGTCGACCGCGTGACCGTGGACCGGCCCTATCAGGTCAATCTGCGGGTCCGCATCGCCGAGGTGGCGCGCACCGTTACCAAAGAGCTGGGTTTCAACTGGGATCTGCTCGGCCGCCCCGGCAGCTTCGCCTTCGGCCTTGCGACCGGCAATCCGGCCCTCGGACTGCCCAGCGGCGGCAGCAGCAGCGTCCTCAATCCGATCGCCACGCCGATCATCCCGACCGAGCTGACGGATTCCACCGGCAAGAACGCAGTCAGCTTCATCAATCGCAACGCCGGTTTGGGCGGCACCAAGACCAACAGCTTCGAGCTCGGCTTCAACAACCAGCGGACCCTGGTCGACAGCGTCATCGACGCGCTGGACCAGAACGGGCTGGTCACCATCCTGGCCGAGCCGAACCTGACCGCCATGTCCGGCGAGACCGCCAGCTTCCTGGCGGGCGGCGAATTCCCGATCATCATCCCCGGCGGCTCACTGGGCCAGACGACGGTCGAGTTCAAGCAATATGGCGTGTCGCTGGCCTTCACGCCGGTCGTGCTCGGCGACGGCCGCATCACCATGCGCGTGCGCCCCGAGGTGAGCGAGCTCAGCAACACCGGCGCCGTGCAGATCAGCGGCACCAACATCCCCGGCATCACCACCCGCCGGGCGGAAACCTCGATCGAGCTCAATTCCGGCCAGAGCTTCGCCATCGGCGGGCTGCTGCAGAACAACAACTCCGACACGATCAACAAGGTGCCGGGGCTGGGCGATCTTCCGGTCCTTGGGCCGCTCTTCCGCTCGACCCAGTTCCAGCACAATGAGAGCGAGCTGGTGATCATCGTGACGCCCTATCTGGTGCGCCCGTCCTCCACGCCGCTGTCGACGCCGCTGGACGGCTATGCTCAGCCGACCGACAAGGATCTCTACCAGTATGGCCGCACCACACGGCAGATCCAGGCCGCCAACGGTGTCTCCGCCGCGCCCGTCGCCGCGCTGCCCGCGCCCGCGGGGGCGATCGCCACGGATCCCGCTTTCGCGCCGCCCGCCGCGGCGGCTCCGGTCAGCAGCAACGGCCTCATCGGCCCAGCCGGCTTCGTGCTGAATTGAGGGGCGCCATGTCGCTTCGGAGCCGGTCCGCCGTCGCGCGCCTCGCCGCCCTCGCCGGCGTCCTGATGCTCGCCGGATGCGCGGCAGACACCAATCCCGACCTTGCCGGTCCGGCCCCGCTTTCCGCGCAGCTTCCGCCCAAGCGTATCCAGGTCCAGCTCACGTCTTTCGATCACGAGATCCATTTCGGTCACGGCGCCAAGGCACTGACCTCGGCCCAGACGGCCGGCGTGGCAAACTTCCTCAAGGCCAGCGGCATCGGGGAGGGGGATTCCGTTACGGTCGAGGGCTCCGGCTCCTCGCCCCTGGCGGCCGCGCGCCAGGCGGCCGTGGTCGGCACCCTGAAACAGCTTGGGATCGATGCCGCGCCGGGCGTAGGCACGAAGCTGGCCGCCGATGCGGTGCGTATCCATGCCGATCATGCCGTGGCGACCGCGCCTGCTTGCCCGGATTGGAGCAAGCCCGAGGCGGACGAGCCCAACAACACGACCTCCAGCAACCATGGCTGCGCCACGGAGGCCAATCTGGCGGCTATGATCGCCAATCCCGCCGACCTGGCGAAGCCGAAAGCGACCGCCACGGCGGACGGCGCCGCCCTGGCGCGCGGCGTGGAGCTTTACCGTTCCGGCAACCTGGCCAAGACCATCGGCGCCAATAGCGGCTACAGCACGACCGGGATCAGCGGCAGCGGCGGCGGATCCGGTTCCGGCGGCGGCAGTGGCGGCGGCGCCGGCGGGGGCAGCCAGTGAATGCGATTTCCCGTCTAGGCGGGGAGACGCAGGCGGCTTTCATGCGTTCACCATCGACGATCGCCTTCGTGCGTGATGAGGCGTCACGCGCGGTCCTGACCGAAGTGCTGGACGCGGCCGCCTCCACGATCTCCAAGGGCGGGATCGAGGAGGCGACCGGCTATATGCTGCACGACCCGTCGTCAAAGACGGTGATCGTCGACCTGTCCGGCGCGTCCGAGCCTCTGGCGGCGCTGGACCGCTTCGCCGAAACCTGCCTGCCCAACACGCGTGTCATCGCCGTCGGCGAGGTGAACGACATCCAGTTCTATCGCGCGCTCCGCGCGGCCGGCGTCGCCGAATATCTGGTGAAGCCGCTGACAGCCGAATCGGTGCGCGCCGCGATGGCGACCCCCGTGGCTGCCCCGGCCGAGGCGGCGCCCGCTCCGGCGGCGCAGAAGGTCGACTGCGAGACGATCGCCGTGATCGGCGCGCGGGGCGGCGTCGGCGCGACCATGGTGGCGGTTTCGCTGGCCTGGCTGGGGGCCGACAAGACCCGCCGCAAGACCGTGCTGGTCGATCTCGATCTTTCCTGCGGCGCCGCCAGCCTGGCGCTCGACGTCGAATCCGGCCACGGCCTCAGCGAGGCGCTGGCCAATCCCGATCGCATCGACGCCATGCTGCTGGCCGTCGCCGCCGCGCGGGTGGGCGAGCATCTGCATTTGCTGTCGTCCGAGCACCCGCTGGACGGCAGCCCGACGATCCAGCCCGACGGGATCGAAAAGCTTGCCAAGGGCCTGCGCCAGGGCTTTCAGCGCGTGATCCTGGACGTTCCGCGGGCCGATGGGGCGATCCTCAGGCAGGCGCTGTCGCAGTCGAGCATCGTCGTCATCGTCACCGATTTCTCCATCGCCGGCGTTCGCGACACCGGCCGGCTGATCGCGCTCGCCCAGAAGCTGGCGCCGGGCGCCCGCCGGCTGGTCGTCGGCAACCGGACCGGCACGGTTCGTAAGGGAGATTTAACACGGGGTGAGATAGAGAAGGCTCTAGGTCTGACGATGGCGAGTGTGATCCCCGAGGATCCGGTCGCCGTTCCGCAGGCTGTGAACTCCGGCAAACCGGTGCCGGCGTCCGCTCCGACCAGCCCTGTTACGGCTGCCTTGAAGGAGTTGGAGACGCAGGTGGACGGGGAGTCGAAAGCAGCCCAGGGCGGGCTGTTGTCACGTCTGTTGGCCATCGGCGCCAAGAAAGGAGCCGCGGCCAAGAAAGGTTAGTCGATGAGCTTTGGCCGCCGCAGTCTCGAAACTCCGATTGTCCCACCCGGCGGTGCGTCTCGCCTGCCGCCGCATGAGACGCCTTTCCTGTCGGTCGTGGGCACGCCCAAGGTGCTGCCGACCAAGGAAGAGCTGGTGCCGATCGTCCGCAGCCGCATTCCCGGCGACGAGGTCCGCACCATGACGCGCGGCCAGCTGGCCGGCCGTATTCTCGAGATCGTCCGCGAATGGGCCTCGAAGACCGAAGGCGAGACCGATCCCCTGGCCGAACGGCAGCTGGTGACGGCCCTGATCGAGGACAGCCTGGCAGCGGCCCAGCCCGCGCCGGTGACGCCGCTGTTCGCTGACGTGCCGGAGATGACGGACAAGGCCGACGACGCGCCCCAGCTCTCCCGTGTCGAGGCGGCGAAAGACAAGATCCAGCCCGGGCTGATGGAGCGGATGGATTTCAGCGCCGCCTCCACGCTGGAGCGGGCGGAACTGGCCCAGCAGCTGGGCGCCCTGGTCGCCGAGATGATCCAGGAGGAGAAGATCCAGCTCAACGCGCTGGAGCAGCGCGACCTCGTGACCAGCCTGCTCAACGACATGCTGGGTTTCGGCCCGCTGGAGGTTCTGCTGGCGGACGAGAAGGTCACCGACATCATGGTGAACGGTCCCCACCAGGTCTATGTCGAGCGCGGCGGCAAGCTGGAGCTGTCGAACGTGCGGCTGCGCGACGACGCCCATGTGATGAACATCGCCACCCGCATCGTCTCGCGCATCGGCCGGCGCATCGATGAGAGCAATCCGCTGTGCGATGCCCGCCTGCCCGACGGCAGCCGCGTCAACATCATCATCCCGCCGCTGGCGATCGACGGCCCGTCGATGTCGATCCGCAAATTCTCCAAGCGCCGCATCACGCTCGACATCATGGGGCATCAGGGCAACATGTCGCCGGCCATGGCGACGGTGCTCAAGATCGCCGGCCGCTCGCGCCTCAACATCCTGATCTCGGGCGGCACCGGTTCGGGCAAGACCACCCTGCTCAATGCCGTCAGCCAGATGATCGATCCGGGCGAGCGCATCGTCACCATCGAGGACGCGGCCGAGCTGCAGCTTCAGCAGCCGCATGTGGTGCGGCTGGAGACCCGGCCGGCCAGCCTGGAGGGCACCGGCGCGATCGACATGCGCGACCTGGTCAAGAACGCGCTGCGTATGCGGCCCGACCGCATCATCCTGGGCGAGGTGCGCGGCTCAGAGGCGCTCGACATGCTGCAGGCGATGAATACCGGCCATGACGGATCGCTCGGCACCATCCATGCGAACCGCCCGCGCGAGGCGCTGACCCGGCTCGAGAACATGATCGGCATGTCCGGCATCAACCTGCCGTCGCGCGCGATGCGGACCCAGATCGCATCGGCGCTGGACATGATCATCCAGGTCAGCCGCATGCGCGACGGCGTCCGCCGCATCACCAACATCACCGAGGTGATGGGGATGGAAGGCGACGTCATCACCACGCAGGAGCTGTTCGTCTACGAGCATGAGGGCGAGGCGCCCGACGGCAAGCTGCTCGGCACCTTCCGCAATTCCGGCCTGCGCCCCGCCTTCGCGCCCAAGGCCTCCTATTTCGGCCTGGAGAAGGCCCTGTACGAGACGATGTCATGATCGTCGCGCTGTATTTCTTCGCGGGGTTCTTCATCGTCGCCGCGATGGGGATCGCGCTGGTCCCGACGCTGGCAGGCAATGCCGGCCGCAAGAAGATGCTGAAGCGGCTGGACCGCATCTCGGGCCGCGATACGCTGCCGGCGACGGGCTCGGTCAATGTCACCGTGCGGCGCGACGTTGCCGACAGCTCGATCAAACTGCTGGACCGCGTCATCAAGCATGCGCTGCCGCGGCCGGTGGCGCTGCGCGAGCGTCTGTCGGCCACGGGCAAGCGCATCTCCCTCAGCGAGTACATCCTCGCCAGCCTGGTGGTCGGCGGCGTCTGCTTCCTGGCCGGCCGCCTCGGCGGGCTCGGCGTCCTGACCAGCGCCATGCTGGGCGTGGCCGGCGGCTTCTATCTGCCCTGGTGGCAGACCGGCCGCATGATCGGCGGGCGGCAGAAGAAATTCCTCAACCTGTTCGCCGACGCGATCGAGCTGATGGTACGCGGCCTCAAATCCGGCGTGCCGGTCAGCGAATCGATCAAGGTGGTCGGGCAGGAAATCGCCGAGCCCGTGGGCATCGAATTCCGCGCCATCACCGATGGGCTGCAGATGGGCCAGACCTATGAGGAGGCGATGGCGGCGGCGTCGAAGCGGATCAACCTGCCGGAGTTCCGCTTCTTCGTCGTCAGCCTCAACATCCAGCAGGAAACCGGCGGCAATCTCTCGGAGACGCTTGAGAATCTCGCCGTCATCCTGCGCAAGCGCAAGCAGATGAAGCTGAAGGTGAAGGCGCTGTCGTCCGAGGCGCGGGCCAGCGCCTATATCGTGGGTTCGCTGCCGTTCCTCATGTTCATCGGCCTGTCGGCGATGAACCCGGATTATATGACCATCCTGTTCAACGACCGGCGCGGCAATATGGTGCTGGGCATGGCGATCGGCTCGCTGCTGACCGGCGTCATGACGATGATCAAGATGGGGAAGCTCGAAATATGACCGACCTTCTCGACATGATCAGCGGCGACGACCTGATGGTCTTCTTCGCCTCCACCACCGCGGTGTTGGTGATGCTGGTGATCTGGGACGCGTTGATCGTGCGCGACCCCGTGACCGCCCGCCTGCGCAACTTCGCGCGGGTCCGCGAGGACATGAAGTCCGGCCTCACCGCCGGGGTACGGCAGAACCGGGCCCGGGGCGAGATCCGTAAGTCCGGCCTCAGCTTCATGCGTATGGCGGTGGAGAAGCTGAAGCTGATGCGCGGCCAGGAGGCGGAGCGCATCCAGGCCCAGCTGTCGCGCGCCGGCTGGCGCTCCAGCGACGCGCTGACCGCCTATCTGTTCGCCAAGGCGTTCGTGCCGATCGTCTTCATCGGCGGTTCGGGCCTGATGTTCTGGTTCAAGCACCGGCTGGGCCTGTCCTCCAGCTTCGTCTGGCTGGTGCTGGGGCTGAGCGCCGTGCTTGGCCTGTTCGGCACCGACCTTCTGGTCAAGAACGCCGGCGACAACCGGATCAAGAAGCTGACCCGGGCGCTGCCCGATGCGCTGGACCTGATGGTCATCTGCGCCGAGGCGGGCCTCAGCCTGGAAGCCGCGATCAAGCGCGTCGGCAACGAGATGGCCAGCGTGTCGGAGGAGATGTCGGACGAATTCCTGCTGACCTCGATCGAGCTCAATTTCATGCCCGACCGCACCAAGGCGCTTCAGAACCTGGCCAAGCGCACCGACCTGCCGAAGCTGAAGACGCTGGTGAACAGCCTGGTCCAGTCGGAACGGTTCGGCACGCCGCTGGCCAATTCGCTGCGCGTGCTGTCGACCGAGTTCCGTAACGAGCGGATGATGCAGGCCGAGGAAAAGGCCGCCAAGCTGCCGGCGATCATGACGGTGCCGATGATCATCTTCATCCTGCCGTCGTTGTTCATGGTCATCATCGGCCCGGTGGTGCTGCGCGTGCTGGACACGCTGGCCACCAACAATGTGGGCCATTAACCCCGCTATTTCTGCGGCAGGATCGGCTGCGGTGGCTGTGCCGCGGGTTTGAGCAGCGCATCGGCCCGCTCCCTGGGCGACATCGAACGCAGCACCGCGTAGTAGGCGAGGTTGCTTTGCACCGACCGTTCGTCCAGGTCGCCCCGCGCCACCTGGGCGGCTTCGGTGGTGCGGCCGGCCAGGCCCAGGGCCAGGGCCAGGTTCTGGCGGGTCTGGGGTGTGGCGTTCTGGCTTTTGGCGGCCCGGCGCAGCACCGCGATCGCGCCGTCGAAATTGCCGGAAAGCGCCATCGACAGGCCCAGATTGTTGTTGAGGCCGGGATCGTCCGGCGCCAGGGTCAGGCCGCGCGAATAGTCGGCTTCGGCCTGCGCATTCTGCCCCAGCAGGTTCTCGGCGACGCCCAGCGTGCGGTAGAGGCGCGGATCCGGCGCGGCGGCGATGGCCTGGCGCAGCGGATCGAGCGCCGCGGCCGGCTTGCCGAGCTGGACCAGCGCGATGCCGAGCCCGTTCTGCGCGCCGGCATCCTGGGGAAAGCGGGAGATCACCTTGCGGAAGACCTCCGCCGCCTCGCCCGGCGATCCGGTCTCGAGCAGCGCCATGCCGAGCGAGACCTCGACCTTGGGCTGGTTCGGATTATCCTGCAGCGACTTGCGGTAGAAGCCGATCGCCGCGGCTGGATTGCCCGCCGCGCCCTGGGAGTTGGCGATGTCGGTCGCCACCTTGGCGACGACATCCTTGCTGACCACGACGGGCTTGGTGTCGTGCTCGGGTATTTCCGGATGCTCCTTGACGCAGGCGCCGAGCACAAGAAGGGGAAACAGCAGGGCGAGCCTCGGATCGGCGCGCCGCAAGCGGGGGCTGGGAGCGATCATTTCTGGCGTTGCGTTATCATTGCGGCTCCCCGGCCGGCGCGGTCGCAGGAACTTCAATCTGCAACTGCGACTCGGGCGATAACAACTCATAACATCAATTTTATTGGCCTCATCGATACTGCGCACTCCAGAGGAGTCGTACGATGAAGCTTATCCGGATCTTGAACGCCAGCATGCGCATTGGGTTGGCCCGCTTTGCCATCGACCAGCGGGGTGCGATGGCGATGACGCTGGGCCTGCTGATGACCGGCTTCGCCGGAGCGGTGGCCCTGTCGGTGGACGTCGCCGACTGGTACGGCTCACGCCGCGTCATGCAGTCGGCTGCCGACGCCGGCGCGATGGGCGGGGCGCTGGCGCTGAAGAACGGCGCCACCAGCGCCAACGCGATCTCCGCCGCGACGACCGACGCCAAGCTGAACGCCACAGGGCTCGGCGCCGGCGCAACGGTCAGCGCAACGGTCAGCGGCACGAAAGTGACGGTCACCGTCTCCAAGAGGGCGACGCTTCTGCTGTCGGGCCTGTTCCTGTCCTCGGCGCCGATGATCAGCGCGACGGCGGGGGCCGACCTGGTTCAGACCACCAACACCAGCCAGCCGCCGGTATGCCTCCTCATCACCAGCCCGAGCGCGGCCAATGTCCTGCAGCTCAGCGGGTCGAGCTCGATCCAGGCCAGCGGTTGCCGGATCGTCGTCAACTCGTCCAGCACATCGGCGATCAATATCAGCGGCGGCACGTCCATCAACAGCAAGGCGCTGTGCGGCCCGGGCGGCCATGTGTCCAGCGGCAGCGCAAGCTTCAACCCGGCGGAAATCAACTGCCCGGCGATGGCCGATCCGCTTGCGGGCATGGCCGTGCCGAGCGCCGCCAGCCCGACGCTGCCGTGCACGGTCACGAATTTCCAGACCGGCGGAAACAACTTTTACAGCTACAAGGACAATAACGGGAACACGGTCTCCGACAACAACGGCTCAAACACCGTCAGCACCAATTTCTACTATGACACGCCGGGCACCAGCTCCAGCGTGCTCAACCTGAAGCCGGGGGTTTACTGCGGCGGCATCAGCACGGGCGGCTATACCAATATCCGCTTCCAGCCGGGCGTCTATGTGCTGCGTAACGGCGGACTGACGACCAGCGGCAACACGACCGGCGTGGGCACGGGCGTCGCCTTCTACCTGACCGGCACGGGCACCGCCGTCCAGCTCCAGAACGACTATGTCGATCTGTCGGCCTCCACCACGCTGACCATCACCGCCCCGACCGATGCCTCTACCGGCATGCAGGGCATCGTCATCTATCAGGACGGTTCGGCCGCCACCGGAGCGCTCACCAACACGCTGTCGGGCAACAGCCAGATCAACTTCACCGGGGCGATGTATTTCGGCCACCAGAACGTCGTGGTCTCGGGCAGCTCCGAGAACCAGCAGGCCGGCTACACGTGCCTGATCGCCTATACGATCAACTATTCCGGCTATTCGACCCTCTATCTCAATTCCAACTATTCCAGCACCACCGTTCCCGTGCCGACCGTGCTCTATGGCGGCACCTCCACCGTGGCGCTGACGCAGTGACGGGGCGGCGCGCCATGAAGCTTTCGGCCATGGTGACGCGGGCCTGCCGCCGTCTGGCGCGGGACCAGTCCGGGATCGCCGGCATGGAATTGGCGCTGGCGACGCCGATGCTGGCCCTGCTGATGTGCGGCGGTTTCGATTTCGGCCGCGCGATCTATGAGCAGCACCGCCTGACGACGGCGGCCGAGGCCGGCATCCAGTTCGCCACCGCCGTCTCCGGCAACCTGACGAATTCGAGCGGGATCATCGCCGCGGCCCGGGCCGACGCCTCGGATACGACCAGCAGCCTGACCGTGACCACGGGTTCCTGCACCTGCCCGACGGGCACCGCACTGTGCTCGACCGCCACGACCTGCACCGGCAGCACCGTGACCGGCACCTACCAGAAGGTGACGGTCAGCGAATCCTATTCCACGGTCATGACCTACGGCTTCGTCTCGAACCCGTTCACGCTCACCGCCCAATCGATGGTGCGGGTGCAGTGATGCGGCTCCTTAAGCGTCGCGTCGCGCCCCTGGACGACCGCGGCAGCGTCGCCGTCGAATATGCGCTGTGCCTGCCGTTCCTGCTGGCGATCATCTATGGCGTCATCGAGATCAGCCATTACGCCTATCTGCGCACCACCATGGCGAACGTCGCGCACGACGCCGTGCGCTATGCGTCGATCCACAGCTCGCAGGCGTCGGTGCCGGCGACTGCGTCCGACGTGAAGACCTTCGCCAACAACGAGCTTTCGTCGCTGGGCCTCAATCCGGACGGCACCTCAGGAACCACGGTGACGGTGACCTACAGCCCCAACAACAGCCCCGGCAATCCGGTCAAGGTCAGCATCAACTACCCGTTCGTTCCGTTCATGACCGGCTTCAACAAGATTCCCGGCACCACGACCGGCTTCAACGCGCTGAATGCCCCGATCGTCGCATCGGCCCAGCTCACCATCATGCCCTGAGCTGACCTTGCCGCACGGCGCATTTCGCCGTATGAGCGAGGCATGCTGGATCATCTGAAAACGAACAATCGCGACTGGTCGGAACGCAAGACGGCCGTCGATTCCGACTTCTTCAAGCGGCTGGAGCGCCAGCAGGCGCCGGAATATCTCTGGATCGGCTGCTCCGACAGCCGGGTGCCCGCCAACGAGATCGTCGGCCTCGATCCGGGCGAGCTGTTCGTCCACCGCAACGTCGCCAACCTGGCGCCGCCGCAGGACGCCAACTACCTGTCGGTGCTGCAATTCTCGGTCGACGTGCTGAAGGTGAAGCATGTCATCGTCGTCGGCCATTACGGCTGCGGCGGTGTTGCCGCGGCGATCGACGGCAAGCGCCGGGGCCTGATCGATCACTGGCTGCATCCGATCCGCGAAGTGGCGCACGAGCACAGGCATGAGCTGGATGCGATCCCTGAGCAGAAGGCAATGCTGAACCGGCTGACCGAGCTCAACGTCATCCGCCAGGTCCGCAACGTCGCCTCCGACGTCTTCGTCCAGGATGCTTGGTCGCGCGGGCAGGAACTGTCCGTTCACGGCTGGGTCTATTCGCTGGCCAACGGGCTGGTCACCGACCTCAACGTGACCGTCAACTCGCCCGAGGCTGCCGACCGCCTGCGCGGCTGAGACCTCCGGGGATCAAGGTTTACCGCGCAGTAACCTGGACGTAACGTCGCAGCTGCACATATCCGCAGCTGGAAGCCGGGTCTTATAGCCGCCGGCTTCCCAGGGAGATGAGCTTGACGACGGGACGCCCCTATCTGCCGCAGCCACCCGCGCCGCTCAGGCTGTCGCATCGCGGCTTCGCCGTGCTTGCGGTGCTGTATGGGCTGGTGACGATCTATAGCAGCCTGCTCCTGGGGCCCGACGGCCTGCATTACGTGCCGATCACGGCCGCCGAAGCCTGGCGGAAATTCCTTGGCGTCGCCTTCGTCGCCAACGGTTCGGATCAGCGGGCGGACTGGATCGCCAACATGCTGATGGCGATCCCGCTGGCCTATTTCGTGAACGGCGCCTTTCCGCTGCGCGGCGGTGCGGGCCGCAATCTGCTGAATGCCCTGGCGACGGCCGCGATCGGCTTCGCCTTCGTGCTGGCGGTCAAATACGCCCAGCTCTTCTTTCCCCCGCGGACGGTGACGCTCAACTACATCGCGGCGCAGTCGATCGGAGTGGTGCTGGGCGTCGCGCTGTTCCATGTCGCCCGCCGCCATATCTATCGCCGGCTGATGGACATGCATCGCAGGGGCGACGGGCTGGTCATCGTGCTGGGCGGCTACTCCATCCTGCTGATGGGGTATTTCCTGATGCCCTTCGACCTCGCGCTCAGCCCCGACGACCTGCTGACCCGCCTGGAAAGCCTGCCGATCGCGATCGTCCCGGGCGCCGGGCACGATCCGGTCTATCGCGCGCTGCTGGTGCTGCTCGACATGGCGGCGACGATCCCGGCCGGCATGTTCCTGGCGGTGACCGGACGCGGCATGCCGTTCCAGGCGCAGCTTGCGCGCGGGGTCGCCGTGATCCTGCCGGTGACGGTCGCCGGCCTGTTCATACTCAGCATCACGCCCTACCTGGTCTTCCTGGTCAGCCGCACCGCCGGCGCCGCGCTCGGCGTCTGGTTCATGGAGGCGCTGAAGGGCAAGGATCTGTGGAAGCGGCATTACCGCTATGCCCAATATGTGCCGGTCGCCTTCCCGGCCTATATCGTGCTGCTGATGCTGGCCAACGGGCTTCTGACCGATCGCTGGCTGAATGTCGACGAGGCGCTGCGCAACCTCGAGCCGCGCCAGCTGCTGCCGCTCTGGAGCCTCTATATCGCGACCAAGGCCGAGGCGGCCCGCGACGTTGTCGTCACTGCCGCGATGTTCGTTCCGGTCGGCACGATGGTCTGGCTGAAACGCGGTTTCTGGTCCCGGGGCGCGGGGCTTTCCGCCATGGTGGCCTTCATGCTGTCATCGGCGATGCAGTTCGGGCGGCTGATCAAGCCGGGCCTGACGCCGGATTTTACCGACCCCTTTATCGCCGCCGCCGCCGCCGCGATCGCCTTCCGCGCGATGCCTGGCTTGTGGAAGCTGTTCGAGAACGAGGCGATCAACGCGGTCAGGCTCGACAGTTATGTCGTCGAGTTGGCACGGGCCAGCCGCCTGTTCGGGGTCGAGGTCCAGCCTCAGATGCGGCCACGGATGCTGCGCGAGGAATCCTAGGCGGCCGATTCCGGCGGCCTGCGCGCGATGCCGATATCGACGACGGAGGTCCGGCCGCCGATCCGCTGCCTTATGCGTTCGGCGTCGCCCTTGTTCGGATAGACGAGGGCGTCAGCCTCCGGCCCCCACGCGACCGGAAACTCGGATACCAGCCAGTCGCGGAAGCGGGATTTGTGGCGGCAGACGGCATAGCCCACTGGATTCACATAGGATTGTTCGTACTTCGAACGTCCCTATGCGAATCCGGTTCCGTTATAGTCTAACGGAAAGAGCGGCTTAACGCCGGAAATGCGGAATGACCCGCTCCCCGATATTCTTGATCGTTTCCATCACCACGTCGTTCGGGACCGTTCCCATCTGGAACAGGAACAGGATCTCGTCGGCGCCGGCTTCGAACAGCCGCTGGACATACCGGATGCAGTTGTCGACGTCGCCGTACGCGTCCTCGGCCACCGAGCTCGATACATAGGTGTTGCCGGTGGTGATGGTCTCGGAGGAAAGCCGCGCGGTCGACATCTTCTGCAGCGCCGCCTCGTGCTCGGAGGCATCCAGGTCGTCCGTCTCGGGCGGCGGGCCGTTATTGTACCAGTGGGCGAGGGATTCGACGAAGAAGCGCTGGCCGCGCAAGCCGATCCGGCGAGCCCTTTCCCGGTCGTCCAGCACCACGGCGGGGCACAGGGCCGCCAGATGTTCGATCGGACGGTAGCCGACCTGGTTCTCGGGCTTCCGGTTGCGATAGGCTTCGCGATAGATCGCGTTCTTCTGCGCCACGTCGGGTGGGCCGCCGAAGCCCAGCACCAGCGCGCCGATGCCGCGTGAGCCGGCCACCGCCAAGGTGTCGGGCTTGGTCGTCGCCATGTACAGGTACGGGTGCGGCTTCTGGTACGGCTTGGGATAGATCGGCCTGCGCGGAATCTGCACGTACTTGCCGTCATGCTCGATGAATTCCTGCGTCATGATCTTGGGGATCAGATACATGGATTCTTCGATCATCGGCGGCAGGTCTTCCAGTCTGTAGCCGAAGGTCCCGGCCTCCTGCTGGGTGCCGCCCTTGCCCATGCCGAAATGCACCCGGCCCTTGGACAATATGTCCAAGGTCGCGATGCGCTCGGCCACCTTCACCGGGTGGTTCATCGCCGGCGGCAGGCAGACGACCCCGTGCCCGATGCCCAACGTCGTGGTCTTGCCGGCGAGGTATGCCAGGAAGGTCTCGGGCGCGCTCATATGCGCATATTGCGGGAGCGCCGTATGCTCGACCGCCCAGACGACATCGAACCCGACCTTCTCGGCCAGCAGGCATTGGTCGACGATGTCGTGGAACATCCGGAACTCGGTCTCCGGATCGGTCGCAACCGTTTGCGCCTCATAGATGATAGAAAATTTCACGTCAGTCCGCCCCCTGGATGGCTTCTTTCATTTATATGATTGACGGATAGCCTATGACGGCACCCCCGGCAATCGTCCAAATAGACGAGGCGCTTGCCGTCATTGCTTCGCCGCGGCCGCAATGGCGGCTAGAGTGGCAGAAACGGGAGGAAGCATGAGTTCACCAGCAAAGATCGCGATCGTCACTGGGGCCGGCAGCGGGATCGGCCGCGCCGTGTCGGTGGCGCTGACGGGCGCCGGTTATTCGGTGGTGCTGGCCGGGCGGCGGCGCGATGCGCTGGTGGCGACGGCGGCGGCATCGAGAGGGCCGGGCGGCACCCTGGTCGTACCCACGGACGTGGCCGATCCGGCGTCGGTCGAGAATCTCTTCGCCGAGACCAAATCCTTCTTCGGCCGGCTGGACCTGCTGTTCAACAATGCCGGCACCGGCCTGCCGCCGGGGCTGCTGGAGGATCTGGATTTCGATCACTGGCAGAAGGTGCTGGCGATCAACGTCACCGGCACGTTCCTCTGCACCCAGGCGGCCTTCCGCATGATGAAGGACCAGACGCCGCGCGGGGGCCGGATCGTCAATAACGGCTCCATCTCGGCCCATGTGCCGCGGCCCAACTCAATCGCCTATACGGCGTCCAAGCATGCCGTCACCGGCATGACCCGCTCGACCGCGCTCGACGGCCGGAAATACGACATCGCCTGCGGCCAGATCGATATCGGCAACGCGGTGACGGAGATGGCGGCCGCAATGTCCACCGGCATGCCCCAGGCCAACGGCACGATCATGGCCGAGCCGACCATGGATGTCGGCGTCGTCGCCGACGCCGTGCTCTACATGGCCGGGTTGCCGCTGTCGGCCAATGTGCAGTTCATGACCGTGATGGCGACGAAGATGCCCTATATCGGGCGCGGTTGAGATTGCGGCGTCCCGCTTCCCGAGATGGTTGTGTTTAACAACTATCTTCGCTAAACAACGCGGGCACGAGGATCGGGAAGGCGGCGATGGACACAACAAGCAGCGATGCGGCATTCCGGTTGGATGGGCGGGTCTGCCTGGTGACCGGCGGCACGCGCGGCATCGGCGCGGCCATCGCCCAGGACTTCGCGGGGGCGGGGGCCAGGGTCATCGTCACCGGGCGCGATGCGGCGCAGGCCCAGGCGGTCGCTGCCGGGATCGGGCATGACGCCGTCGGCGTCGCTTACGATGCCGCGCTGCCCGGCGCCGGGACCGAACTGGTCGACTGGCTGACGCGGGAGATCGGCCGCCTGGACGTGCTGGTCAACAACGCCGCTATCCTGAAGCCGCATAACATCGTGAAGCTGACCGAGGGCGAGTTCGACCTCCTGTTCCAGGTCAACGTGAAGGCAGCGATCTTCCTGTGCCAGGGTTTGCGCCCACTGCTGGCGGCCAGCCCCGCCGCCGCCATCGTCACCATTACCGCGGCCGGCGCCCATGTGCCCATGCCGGGGATCGGCGCCTACTGTGCCAGCAAGGCGGCGATGATCAATTTCACCCACACGCTGGCCAAGGAATGGGCGGCGGACGGGATCAGGGTGAACGCGCTCACCCCCGGCACGGTGGCCACCGACATGATCATGCCGCGCGACCCCGAGCGCCGGGAGAAGTTCGTTGAGGATATTTCCCGCAACAACCTGATGAAGCGGATCGGCGATCCGATCGAGATCGCCCGCGCCACCCGTTTCCTCGCCTCCCAGGCCTCATCCTACATGACCGGCCAGACCCTGATCGTCGATGGCGGC
>Ga0207694_10000211_pt1 | contig 56530 bp, 43 predicted proteins | sample KBSC34metaG_FD_184353 | JGI IMG/M metagenome (GOLD analysis project Ga0207694, IMG submission 184353) | Corn rhizosphere microbial communities from Kellogg Biological Station, Michigan, USA - KBS C3-4 metaG (SPAdes) (version 2) | ecosystem: Host-associated > Plants > Roots > Rhizosphere > Soil... | reverse complement strand
GACGCATCGCCGGCACGCCGAGCGTGTTCGCACGAATTGCTCCAGACCAGGGCTACCCGGACGGCCTTGCGGTCGATGCCGACGACGGCGTCTGGTGCTGCCATTGGGGCGGCGCGCGCATTACGCGATTCGACGCCGACGGGGGAGTGAGTGCGGTGCTGCACCTGCCTGTCGCGAATGTCACCAAATGCGTATTCGGCGGCGAAGCACTCGATCGCCTCTTCGTCACCACCGCGCGCAAAGGACTCGACGATGCCGCGCTCGCGCGGCAACCGCAAGCCGGCGGTCTCTTCGAGATCGAGGTCGGATACCGCGGGTTCGCTTCCGTACCGTTCCGCGGCAGCCTGCGCGAGCAGGCCTTCACGCACTTGCAATTTTTCGCCATAGCCGATATTCAACTCACAAATACGGCAGCCGACTGCGAGCAGCGAGCTGCCTCCCCGGGAGGGAGACAATGGAACCGAAATTCGAAACCGTCGAAGTCGACGCTGCAAGCTCATTCCGCAGCATGTGGTTCACCTGTCCCAGCCTCGCTGAGGATCACACCTGGCACTATCACCCGGAATTCGAACTGACCTGGATCGTCCGAGGTCACGGCACGCGTTTCATCGGCGACAACATCGAGCCGTTCCGCGACGGCGACGTCGTCCTCGTCGGCCCAAATCTGCCGCATTGCTGGCACGACGAGCATATCGACGGCGACGACGCGCCCGAGGCGGTCGTCGTCCAGTTCCGTCCCGAGACATTCGGCCGCGACTTCCTCGACCTGCCCGAGTTCGACTCGATCAAGCGTCTGTTCCGCGCGTCGAAGTGCGGCCTGCACATCGAGGGCGAAACCGCGGAACGCGTCCAGGCGCAGATGCGTTCGCTGTTCGAGAAGAAAGGCATCGCCCGCCTTATCGCCCTGCTCGAAATCCTGCGCGTGCTCGCCGAAGGCGATCACGACGTCCGGTTTCTCGCCAGCCCGGACTACCACATCACCAACGACGTCACCGAAGTGAATCGTCAGCGCATCGAGCTGATCCATCGCCACGTGCGCCAGCATCTCGACAGCGAAATCAACCAGTCAGACGTCGCCAGACTCGTCGGCCTGACGCCGCCGGCCTTCAGCCGTTTCTTCCGCCGCGCGACAGGGCAGACCTTCGTCGGCTTCGTCAACATCCTGCGCATCAACGAGGTGTGCCGGGCGATGACCGAGAGCAGCGAGTGCATCACGCGTATCGCGATGAATTGCGGCTACAACAATATCGCGAACTTCAACCGCCAGTTCCTCGCGATCAAGAGCATGAATCCCAGCCAGTACCGGGAACGCCACCTGCGCTTGCAGCACAAGGCGACGCAGTTCTCGACCGACAACGCGTCCGCGCGACGCGCCATCGAGCACGCCTGACACGCGGTCACAGTTGTTGCTTCAGTACGGCCAGTTCGGCTGGGTGAAAAGCCCGCCGTCGATGCCCAGCGTCTGCCCAGTGATGAATGCCGCCTGCTCACTGCAAAGAAACAGCACGGCGTTGGCGACGTCCTGCGGAGCGCCGATGCGCCGCAGCGGCGTGATGCGCGACCAAGTGTCGCTATAGCCGGGCGATTCCTGCCGTGTGCGCTCGACGTCGATCGCGCCGGGCGCGACGCAGTTGACGCGGATGCCGTGCGGACCCAATTCCATCGCCGCGCTGCGCGTGAGCTGATCGATGCCGGCCTTCGACGCCGAGTAGTCGACGAGGTTCGGAAATGGAATTTTGTTGCAGCCCGAGCCGATGTTGACGATGCAACCGCCGCGCCCCGCCGCGACCATGAGCCGCGCCGCTTTCTGTGTATTGAGGAAGCAGCCCTTGAGATTCGTGCGCAGCACGCGGTCCCAGTCGCCTTCGCCGAGGTCGAGCAGCGAACTCCAGGTTTGCATGCCGGCATTGTTGACGAGCAACTGCGGCGCACGGCCGAAGAAGGCCGCAGCGCCGTCGAAGAATGCCTCGACGTCCGCGGCCACGCCGGCGTCGCTGCGGCGGATATAGGCGCGTCGGCCGAGGGCTTCGATCTCGCGTGCGGCGCGCACGGGTTTGTCGTCTTCCTCGAGATAGCTCAGCGCGACGTCCCAGCCGCTGCGCGCGAGCGCCATCGCGATGCCGAGACCGATGCCCGATGCCCCTCCGGTGACGATGGCCCAATCCGCTTCCGTACTCATTCGTTTCCTCATGCACCCTGACGTATGACGCGCTGGCGTTGCGCGCCGAGCTTGTCGATCGCGAGTTCGACGACGTCGCCTTCGCGCAGCCATCGCGGCGGCTTCATAGCCATGCCGACGCCATGCGGCGTGCCGGTGCTGATGACGTCGCCGGGCTGCAGACTCATGAACTGACTGATGTAGTGCACGAGGAATGGCACGTCGAAAATCATGTCCCGCGTGTTGCCGGACTGCATGACGCGACCGTTCACTCGGCACTCGAGGCGCAACTCGCGGAAATCTGCCACCTCATCGGCACTGACGAGCCAGGGGCCGATCGGGCCGAAGGTATCGCAGCCCTTGCCCTTGTCCCACTGACCACCGCGCTCCAACTGGTAGCTGCGCTCCGAAACATCATTGACGATGCAGTACCCGGCAATCTTCTCCATCGCCCGATCGAGCGGCACCCGCGTCGTGTTGTGACCGATGACGACGCCGAGCTCCACTTCCCAATCGCCTTTCTGCGCATCGGGCGGCAGCTCGATGTCGTCGTTTGGCCCAACGATCGACGAAGTTGCCTTGAGGAACAAGATTGGCTCGCGCGGCGGCGCCTGCCCGGTCTCGCGCGCGTGGTCGATGTAGTTGAGGCCGACGCAAACGATCTTGCCGATATCCCGCAGCGGCGTACCGATGCGGAAATCGCCGCCCACCAGCGGCAGCGACTCGACATCGGCCGCGCGCAAGCACGAGAGCGCCGCCGGCAGGTCACGCGCGACGAGGTCGGGAACCAGCGCAGACGCATCGCGGATGCCGCCGTGGCTGTCGACAATGGCCGTGCGTTCTGCACCGCGCCGTCCGATCCTGAGCAACTTCACTCGCGCATTCTCCGTTTCCTTAAAGGGAACAACCGCCGTCAACCATGACGTCCGCGCCCGTCATGAACGGACTTTCGTCGGAGGCGAGCAGCACCGCGACTGCGGCGACCTCCTCGGGCTGTCCGATGCGCCCCATCGGCTGCCGCGCGACCATCTCCGCGCGCGTCTTCGCCGGGTCGGCCGACGCCGCGATGCGTTCCGCGAGCGAGGGTGTGTCGATGACGCCCGGGCTGATCGAATTGCAGCGCACGCCGCAGCCGACGAAATCGAGCGCGATCGAACGCGTCATCGCAATCACCGCCCCCTTGGTCGCAGCGTAGACGAATCGCCGCGGCGCGCTCATCGTCGTCGACACGACCGAGGCGATGTTGATGATCGAGCCACCGCCGCGCTCGCGCATCCCCGGCAGCCAGGCGCGTACCGTCGTGTAGATCGACTTCATGTTGATGCGCAGGCTGCGATCGAAATCTGCTTCATTGCATTCGAGGATATCGCCGACGGCGACATAACCAACGCAATTGACGAGCACGTCGATGCGCGCGTGTGCCGCGGCGACATCAGCAACCGCAGCCGCGTCGGTCACATCAAGCTTGTACGCCTGCACACCCGTCGGCAGGTCATGGAAATGCCGGTCGTTGAGATCGCAGGCAACGACCGCGCCGCCTTCCGCAACGAAGCGCTTGGCGATGGTGCGGCCCATGCCCTGGCCCGCACCGGTTACCAGGCACGTCTTTCCTTCCATCCGCCCCATCGTTCCGTTCCTCCGTTCCGCAGCAATGCTAGGCCGGCTTTCCACATTGCCGACAGCACTGGTTTGACGCCGCGGCGATATCGGTTTGATCCGCGCAGACAAGCCACAATCGGCCTGCGGTCAAAAAGCGTGTGGCGGCATCACCCTGCCCTGCCTAATTTCGCAACGTGGCGCCGTTCCGTTGCTGATAGGAGAACCAGAGGATGCCGGTCATCAAGCGAGCATTCGGACAATTGAAGGATGGTCGAGATGTGGACAGCCTTCTGTTGATCGACTCGCGCAACGAATTTTCGGTCGAGATTCTCGAGTACGGGGCGACGATCCGCGCGATCACGCTGCCGGCCCGCGACGGACGCATGGTCAACACGGTGCTCAACTACGACACCCTGGCCGACTACGAGAACGGCAACGCCTACCTCGGCGCCACCATCGGCCGCTGCGCGGGACGCACGGCTGCGGGCGCACATCCCGAGCTACAACTGACGAGCAACGAAGTGGCAAATCATCTGCACGGCGGTGAAACAGGTTTCAGCCATTCGCTATGGGAAACCGTGGAGGTACAAGACGGCGACACGCCGTCGGTACGGTTGCGCCATTGCTCTCCTGCGGGCGAAGACGGCTACCCTGGCGAACTCGTTGTTGACGCCGAATTCTCGCTCGTAAACACGTCGTCATTGCGCGTGGTCATGCACGCGCGCAGCGATGCAGATACGCCGTTGAACCTGACGCTGCACCCATACTTCAACCTCAGCGGCAATCCTATGAGCCCGGTGGACGACCATCACTTGCGCATCGATGCAAGCCGCATCCTCGCGCTCGATTCCGCAAGGTTACCCACCGGCGATCTGATCGAAGTCGCCGAGACGCCATTCGATTTTCGCGAAGCGCGGCCGATCGGCGCGTCCAGCTACGACGGCCATGCGCAGCTGCAAATCTCCGACGGTTATGATCATTACTACGTCCTTAACCAAAGCGCCGGCGTCGCGGCCGAACTGTATAGCCCCCAGACCGCGCTCGGCCTGCGCGTCAGCACGAATCAGAAAGGCATCCAGTTCTATTCCGGCAATCAGTTGAACAAAGCCGCGCCGGTTTCCTTTCGCGCCCGCGGCGCGCTCTGTCTCGAACCCCATGCGTTCCCGAACGCGATCAACGAGCCGCGTTTTCCAGACATCACCTTGCGTACCGGGGAAATCTACCGTTACGAAGCGTGCTACCAGTTTTATCGAAATGCATAAGCGTCGCTCTTCATTGCGAACACCAACCTTGTTGCCACGGAGCCAGCCAGCTCCGCTTCGCTCGGGATGTACGCACGACCCATCGCGGCAAAGTGAAGCCGCGGCGCGGGAGCCTATTGGCGACGGCATTCGCACCGAGACTGTGCTTGCAGGCGGAGTCTCGAGCGATATCCGCATCGTCCGCGCCGTAACAGGCGACTACGTGGTCAAGCGTGCTCTAAAAAAACTCCGTGTCGAAGCGGACTGGTTCGCCGATCCAGCCCGCTCGTCGATCGAAGTCGATGGGCTGCGCGTGATGGCAGATTTGCTCGGCCAACCACACGTGCCGCGCGTGCTCTGGGTTGACGAGGAAGCGCACAGTTTTGCGATGGAGCTCATCGATGCGAAATTCGAGAACTGGAAACAGCAACTCTTGCGCGGCCATGTCGACCCTGCTACGGCGCGCACCGCCGGCCACCTCCTCGGCCAGCTTCATTCTCGATCGGCGAGTCGCCCGCAGCTCGCCGCGCGCTTCGCCAACCAACAGCCTTTCCTCGAATTGCGCATCCGGCCGTTCTTTGAGCGCGTCGCGCAACGCTATCCCGAAATGGCCGCAATCGTGATGGAAACGAGCCAGCACCTGCTCACGCAGCGCAGCGCGTTCGTACACGGCGACTACAGTCCAAAAAACCTGCTCGCGAGGAACTCAGAGCTCGTCATCCTTGATTGCGAGGTAGCGCATTGGGGCGATCCACGATTCGACGTGGCCTTCTGCATGGCCCATTTAATCCTGAAAGCGCTTCGGCGCGGGGCGCCGATGTTCGAACTCGTTGCCGCGGGGCGCTCGTTTCTTGCCGAATATCGGCGCTGCGGTCCCGCATCGCTCGATACGCAGTTCGGCCGCCTCGTTGGCTGCCTATTGCTCGCGCGACTCGTTGGCGACTCGCGCGTGGACTATCTTGACGATCTCGACTTTGCGAAAGTGCACCAGCTCGCGGTCAGCCTGATCATGCAGCCGTCTTGCGCATGGGAACAACTGCTGGATCGTCTTTCGAGTTGTACCGCATGAGTCTACGCGGGCACGCGACCATCGCAACCGTCCGAGCACGCGAGATATTCGATTCGCGGGGCAGACCGACTGTCGAAACCGAAGTGACGCTCGCCGGCGGCGCCATCGGTGTAGCGTCGGCACCTTCAGGCGCGTCGAAAGGCACGCACGAAGCACATGAACTACGCGATGGCGATTCTCAACGGAACGGGGGCTTCGGCGTACGCAAGGCCGTCGCCCATGTAAACACAGAGATCGCCAACCGTCTCGTCGGCGAGGACGCGACGAGGCAATCTCATATTGACGCCGCTCTGCGCGAACTCGACGGCACAGAATTCCTGTATCGCCTTGGCGCAAACGCGGTGCTCGCTACGTCGCTCGCGGTCTGCCGCGCCGCGGCGAGCGTAAGCGGCTTACCGCTCTATCGTCACATTGCGAACTTGTGCGGCAACCCCGCGCCTTCGCTGCCGCTGCCGATGGTCAATATCCTCAGCGGCGGCGCGCACGCGGGATGGAGCATGGATGTCCAGGATTTCCTCGTGATTCCCCACGGCGCGGCCAGTTTCGATGCAGCGTTGCAGATGTCGTTGCGCGTACGCAGCGCTGCAGATGCGATCGCCGCGCAGCGCGGTCTGTCGCGCCTGCTCGCCGACGAGGGCGGGCTCGCACCGGGTTTCGAGCGCACGACCCAGGCACTCGATTTTATGTTGGAGGCAATTGAAGGTGCTGGCTTAGTGCCCGGTCAGGACGCCTCGATAGCACTCGACATTGCAGCAAGTGAGTTGTTCGATGCCGGCGTTTATTGCTTGAATCGGGAAAGCTTGCGCTTGCGCGGCGAGGAGATGATCGAGCTTTTGCATCGATGGTCAAACGACTATCCTATCGTCTCGATCGAAGACGCCTTGCATCAGGACGACTGGGAACATTGGAGCAGTCTCGTCGTCGCTACGAAACTTCAAATTGTTGGCGACGACCTATTTGCGACGAACCTCGCGCGCCTCCGGCGCGGTGTCGAAGCGGGCGCCGCGAACGCCGTGCTGATCAAGCCTAATCAGAATGGTACGTTGTCGGGGACGCTTGAAGTATTGCACGAAGCGCGCCGTACAGGCGTTGCTACGATCATTTCCGCCCGCTCCGGGGAAACGGAGGATTCATTTATTGCGGATCTGGCCGTTGGCACGAGTGCCGGGCAGATAAAAATCGGCTCGGTGCGGACGTCTGAGCGGTTCTCCAAGTACAACCGCCTTCTGCAAATCGGAGAAGACGCGGGCTTGGAGTTTGCTACTCCCTTCCACCGATCACGGATCTGAATTTTCTTAACGGCTACCGACAGCCGGCTATGCGCGACGACTGATTTCTCAATATCTGTTTCCTTTGTTCGCGTCTCCACCATGTTTGGAGAGAAACGCTCTCATCCTCTCTTCTTCATCTTGGATCGTACTCAACTCTCAAATACTCTTAAATAGGGGTGCCGACCGGCTAAACCGCTATCTATACGACATCAATTCGTGCGTGGCCAGCACTTGGGTCACGTGGCGCAATTGCGCCCCTGCCAACCGGCAGTTCGGAGGAGTTCGTCATGTTTCGGCCCTTCACTTTCAGTAGTCTCAGTTTTGCCTTTCCCGCGATGCGATTCGCACAACTCATCGTGGCCCTCGCGATCGGATGGAGTCCATGCGCGGCACTCGCGCAATCACAGGTCTTTCCCGGATGGACGCCGTTTGCCAGCGGCTCCACCATCACGATGACGGGCGATACCGTTGCGAAACACAGTGGCACAGTGTCGCTGAAGTTCGTCACCGCTGCGACTTATCCGAACAACGGCGGCTTCTCTCAGGTTATCAACGTGCTGCCGTCGACGAAGTATCACTTTTCTGCCTGGGCCAAGGGCAGCAGCTCCAGCGGCTCGAGCAATCATTTCGCGGTGGTTGGTCAAACGGGTACCGTGCATCTCGTAGGGTTCTCGGTGGCGACTTCGTTTTGGGCGCAGAAGAATTGGGACTACACCACCGCGGCAGGAGAAACGGCGATCCTCGTCGGCTTCATCAGTGCGGGCAATGGCACGTTCTGGTTCGACGATGCCTCTTTCGCCGTCTACGGTACGACCCAGAATCTGCTATCCAATGCCGGTTTCGAAACCTGGGGCGATATCACGGTTCCGCTCGCGCTCGATGGCACCTCGTTCATGAACGTATTCTCCACTGGCGGTGCCACCGAGCAGCTCACCACCTCTTCCGCATCGACGGTGACCTGGACGGCGGCCGATATCAACGGCGTGGCGTCGGGCACCGGCAGCGTCAATACATCCGGCGGACCGAGTTCCTTTACCCTGCCGAGCGTGGGCGCCGGCTGGTACAACGTGCACATGACGACGCCGGTAAGCTACGCTGATGTGCCTTTCACGGTTACGGACACGTCTACCGTCACCAAGCCGAATGCATTCGGGACCAATATCCACGTTTTGTCGACTATCCCGGCGACATCTTCCTTGGCCGAAAGCAAGGCGATTGCGGCAGCGGGCCTCGGTGGAGACGTTCGCCTGGATTTGCAGTGGTCGACCATCGAGCTGACCGCGGGCAACTACACGTGGAACCCCGATGTCGACAGCGCGGTGGCCGCCATCACCGCCAGTGGCGCCAGGCCACTCATGTTGCTGGGTTACAAGAACGCGCTCTATGACAGCAACCACGTCCCGAGCACCAGCACTGGCATCGCCGCCTACGCCGCTTTCGCCGCTGCCGCTGCGCAGCACTATGGCAGCGGCGCCGATTACGTCGTGTTCAACGAGTTCAATTCCGCCGGTGGCAACGACAGCGCCTGCGGCAAAACGGCGGACTGCTACTACAACTTGCTCGTACCCACGTCCAATGCGATTCACAGCGCGGCGCCGGGCGCGCGCGTTGTCGGTCCCACCGTGGGCGGATTCACTTCGCTCTGGGTCGGCACTACGCCCGATTCCTACAATTGGCTCAAGCGCTTCCTCGACATCGGCGGTCTGGCTTACATCGACGTTCTCGATTTCCACAACTACACCGATCTGCCGGCGCCCGTCGGCGGCGTGTTCCCGCCGGTGCCGCCGCCGGAAGGCAACAACGACGCCGTGATCAACGCGGTGCGCACGCTGGTGGCCGGTTACTCGGGTGGATCGAGCAAGCCGTTGTGGCTCAGCGAAACCGGCTGGCCGACCTATCTCAATATCGTCACGGAACTGCAACAGGCCCAGTACATCGTGCGTGATGCCGCATCGTCATTGCGCGCGGGCATCTCGCAATACCTGTACTACGACTTCATGGACGACCTACCGCTGGCGCCCGACGATATCCAGATCGCGGATGGCAATTACAAATTCGGCCTGCTGCACAATCCCGGCAATACCGGCAATGCGCTGACGCCGAAGCCGGGTTACACCGCCTACGCCGTCCTCGTCCATAAACTCGCCGGCTACGCCTATGCGAGCAGCGACAGTTGGGGCAGCGGCGTCAACTCGCTCGTGTTCTCCAACGCCACGGCCAATCGCCGCGTCGTCTGGGCGCCGTCGGGCAACACGACGCTCGCCGTGTCGACCGGCTCGGCGGTCACAGTGACCAATTGGGACGGCGCAAGCAGCACGCTCACGCCGGTCGGCGGCATCGTCACCTTCAGCGTCGGCCCGGATCCTGTCTACGTCGACGGCAGCGGCATCACCGGCGGCGGCGTGGCAAGCACCGCGGCCTTCACGGTCACGCCGCCGGGGACGGTTACGCAGAATCAACCAGTCTCCCTCTCGGTGGCCGTGAATGGTAGTTTGGTCGGGGCGCCTACCGGCACCGTTACTTTTAGCTCGCCTTATGGCAGCACAAGCGTCACGGCGACGGCAGGCAACACGGTCACGGGGACGCTGACGTTAAGCGGGTTCCCGAATACGGGTGTCGTCACCGTGCCGGTTCAAGTCGTGCAGGGCAGCACTACCGTCGGACGTATTGTGGTCACGATGACTGTGACGCCTTGATGGTATAGCGGAACGAGCTTTCGTCGGGCCTGCGAGATTTCATCGAAGGCGGAAGTGAGGAAACGCCGCTCGCAGGTGGCGTTTCCGACCCAATGGCGGACGTTGGCGACTGGCAGCTCTGAGTCAACATCTACATCATTTACTACTACCCTTGATAACGCGCCCTAATCGTAAATCGCCAAGGTTCTTTCGTCATGGCACATCCGGTTGCCGTGCGGAAAAACTCATTAATGCACTGATCGCACGCGTGTCATGGCATCGAGCAAAGCGGCGATGGATGGCGGGCGGGTCAGGTACTCGTCATTCAGTCTAGTGACCTCATGAGCGAACATGGAGGCGATGATGCTCATAGGCAGGTCAATTGGCCGAGATATCCCTCGAAAGTTCCATTTTTCAACGACCGCGCGACGTGAAAGGCTACCCACAGCGTCAGCAAACACCTTTTCCAAGCGTCCCGATAAGACTCCCCCGCTCTGAACGGTTCTGGTCACTGATCGAATCGTCAACTGAATCAGATGCATAACTTGGCTGGCGCTGAAGGTCTTCAAAGCTTCCCGAAGATTCCCGATGCCGGCTTGCACCCAGTGAGGGTTGTACCCCGCCTTTGCGAGCGCCCAACCGCCATACTGCGCAACCTCGGCTAGAGCCAAGTCTTCCCAGATATCGAGAAGCGCCTCCAAAACGCCTTCGGAGGGTTCTATATCCCTCAGCACCTCGCGGGCCATTACTGTGCGATTTCGGCACTCACCCGGGAGCCACCGTATCCGCCAAGCTAAGGTTTGCAGGCCACTCTCAATCCAGTTCTTCGCAGTAAGCCAATCGTCCGCATTGGCGACGGACAACTCGGGTTCGATTACCCCAAGGGCCTGTAAGGAAAGCAAAATTCGTTGCGAAAAGCACTCATGAGGCGACAAAGGCTCTTTCAGCAACTCCAGTGGCAGCAATCGAGTCAGCGAACTGTCCGCGGCAACGCGAACGGCTGCAGCAAAGTACAGGGTAGCCGTCAGATCGTTCGAATCCACAGTGCACCTATTGAGAGAAAGGGACGAGGCGCTAGCCAGCCCAGGTTGCCTCGTTGGGTGTACATACTAAGGAAGTCTTAGTAGGCACGCAAACCTTCTCCGACGAACCTGATCGCGCCCATTTCTTACGCGGTCTTTACATGACGGTTCGGCGCAATCAAGGGCCTGCCATTGCCAAGCGCCTCCGCGAGGTGAGACTCGCGTTAGGCCTGTCCCAGCGCGAGCTTGGCGTACAAGCCGGAATGGATCCGTCTGTCGCGTCACCTCGGATCAACCAATATGAGCGTGGCAAGCACCTGCCAGACCCACTTACGCTAGAGCGACTGGGACGCGTGCTCAACTGCCCCTTGCCTTTCTTCTACGCGGCAGACGATGCCATGGCCACGGTCATTTTGGGCGTTCACTTGGCTTCGGGCGCACAGCGCGAACAACTACTTCGACTGGCTACGAAGATTGTAAATCCATAGTTGAGTTGCGTCGCCACGCAAGGCATGACACGGCGCAAAACTTACCGGCACGACGGCAGTAGCGGCTATGTGACGTCCGCCCCTGCGTTCGTGATGTTCGAATCCCGAAGCCGCAATCGAAATTCTTGCCAATCGGAAACTTGCCGATGATAGGTCAGACGCGCCGGAGAAAAGGACCGTATCATCGCGGCACCCTCGTCACAATGGACAACGGTGAAGACCTCCGGGTCGCACAACGCGACGTCGTGAGTTGCGCTAACTGACGCAAACCCAGCCATCGTGTCTGGCCCTTCTGGAAGCCACGCATCGTTCTCGGTGCTCCGCCATGCATCCAGATAGTCTCGCGTCCTCCTGTCTCCACGGTTGATGAAGTCAAGCATCAACATGACCCCCACTACGCTTGCATAGAAGCTACTTAAGAACGCTACGGGTAACTTCGACAGCGCGTCGCGGCAATAGCGCTCGATCGGCGCCTTGTCACGACACTTCTGCATGTCGCAGACATACTGACGTACTCGTTCTCGCCACAAGTAGTGACCTTGTCCGATCGGACATAACAACGGATCGTGGCGCAACCACGAATTGCAATACATCCGGTGTACGGATAGGAGGTGATCTGCAGCGTAAATGCAGTCGCTGTGGCCCCTGGCCAAGCGCTCTACCTCCGTGCGCACCGAGACGACCACGCGATCAATGTGTTTACGTAGTTCTATCCTGCTAATGGAATCGTGTTTTCGTTTGCGTCCAGCCAAAGCGACCGCATCCGGCCTCGGGGTAATAATGAGTCCGGCGGGCTCCGGACAAAGCAAGGGCCCAAACACGGGAAGCGGCGAAATCTGGTGTAGAGCCCACAGATATGCCTCTGCGTTAGTAATGGTGAGAACTTGCTCTTTCCCCGCTACTCGAAAGAGCGGCACACAGTTCGCGCCAGTCCAATCGAGATGTATATGCTCCAAAGAGCGCAGGTGTGTGACGAGCGCACCAATCGTACGTTCTTCGGCCTGCCGCCACGCTTCTGGAAAATAGTACAACTCGTCACCTTCGAGCAGGTGTGCATGGCATTGGGCACATTGGAACGGCGCCACATATGAGCGCAGTCCGAAATCACCAAACGAGTGGTCGCACGTTGGGCACGTCGAGATTAACGGCACCCCGTGCATGGGACATCCAACAAGTCCCGCGATCTGATGCACGATGCTGTGGTAGCCACGCCGGATGCATAGTGGACACACACGCAAGCGATTCGACATGAAATACGGTGCGAGTCGTCCTAAGAGCAATGATCCTGTGCGCAAATAGAGAGCGCGGGACACGTCAGCCAAATCGCGGGTGGGGACATGGGCGCTGATATCTGTGGAGTTACAGCGTTCCTTGAGCCAGTCGCCGTGCACGAATGTACGGGCCCCACTATCCGGATCTTGGAGAGCGTGCCTGAAGCCGACTGCCGTGAAGAGTTCCGTCGAGTCGGTTTTATTGAGCCAGGCGAGCTTCTGCGTGAGTCCCCAGGCTGACTCAAACGCGCCCCCAAAGGCGTCGTGCCAGGCGATCATTTCTTTCCCCGCCCTGCAGAGGGCTTAACCCGCACGAACGGCTGATCGACGTAGCCAGCTGCCTTAATCGCTGCAGTCCACATCGCCTTGTCCACGCCGAAAGTGGCACGGTCATCCTCCTTCGTTTCCTGTGCGAGCTCCGCAAGCACCAGAGCGACCCACCGCATGCAGATACCCTGGTTACAATGTGTATTGGGTGAGGCTTTGACGAATGCATCCCACGCCGTCTTGGCCTGCGGCGCGAGCCGAAAACCGTGGGCGAACGCCAGCGGCCACAGAAAATGCGTGTAGGAGCAGCCACTGCCCGTCGGGAATTCGGAGTTCTGATCGCAAGCCGCGAATGTCACTGACAGATCCTCCGCGTTGCGAATATTCTCGAATTCGTACAGCTCGCTTGTGTAGCGCACATCCAGATCCGAACGTGCGTTCGTCATCAGCGTATCGCGTAACGTGAGAAGCTCCTGTTGGCCGAACAACACCACCGTGACACGACAATCGCGACGGACCAACCAGTTGATGATGGTTTTGAGCCAGCACAACTCCAACTCGTTGATCTCCTGTGCCTCGTCGATGATGAAGAACAAATGTCCGCGCGGGGCAGCGTACGCATACAACGCCCGCAGGGTCTGGTCTCGCTTGCCCGAGAGCGAGCGTTGCAGCTTCGCTTCATAGTTCATTGTCGAAAGAATGTCTTCGAGGAATGCTCCTTCCGCGCACACCGCTTTTTTCTTGGCTTCGTAAACGAATACGCCGCACCCCGAATACTGATGAATCAACACCTGTTCGAGTGAGCGCACGCAGGAGGTCTTTCCAGACATCGGATGCGCCCAGAAGGCGCACGAGCCACGCTGCAACCGCGCCGTGTGGCACACAATCGCCACCGTCGAAACGACAGCAGGTGTCGGCAAAACAGCGCGCGCCGCAATGATCGGATGTTCGTCCCAGAGATTCTTGCGCAACAGAAGATAGGAAACCGTTTTTTCGTCGGAACCGTCGGCCATGCTCGTCTCCTAGTTGATCGCCACAATTGAAATGCGCTGCGTGGCAGCACGCTTAGCACCATCGGACGTTGGCGGAGTGACGTGGGAAATCGGCTCTGCTGGGGTAAGCTCCACCGTCGGGATATCGACGGCGTTCTGTCGCATCTCCTCAGCAAGCTGCGAGGCTTCTTCGGTGACCTTCGGGCGGCGATCGTTACGGTTCTTGTTCACGGCAGCATTGGCGAGCGCCTTCAGCCATGCGACCACCGGGTTCTCGCCACGCTGGAGGACGAGCTCGCCGGAGCGAACGAGCGCGTTGATCTGGCGCCGCGCTTCCCGCGAGTGTGGGCTTTCGGCCCACCGGCCCATCGCCTCCACCGTGCCGAGCGGCGTGCCGTCGGCGAGGAACGCGTCGAACCGCTGGAGGTTCGATTCGTCGATGTGCTTGAGGATAGGCTCGCCGATTAGATCCCAGCGGTTGGCCAGCGTCGGGTTGGTGTAGCTCACCTCGTCGAGCGCAATGTACGGCCTCACCCCCGTCTCCCGGCGACCGGCGACGCGCCCGCGTTCGATCGCCAGATGCAGCGGTACATCTTCGGGCATCGGTTTGGGCAACTGCGGCGGCAAGAACGAGGCATCGGCTGTAACCTCGCGCAAATAGTCGAGACCGCCGATCCCGAAGTTCGTCTTACCCTGCTTGGCGTTGTAACTAGCGATCACCAACTCGATGAGATCGAGTATCGCGTCCATCGACATGCGGTGCTTCTTAGCCGCACTCTCGGCGTTTTTGCGCAGCGAGTCCTGGGCATTCGAACCGGTCGTCGACGGGATGCGATGAAAGCCTGCCCGCGACAACTCATTGAACACCAGTTCCGCGATCGGGCGGCGTTCGAACCGGCGCACCGAGCCGAAATTGGCGGCGCACCCCACGGCTGAACGGACGCGGCCCAATATCTCGTGCGCGTAGTGCGCGAGCGCATTGTCCACCAACAGCAAACTCCATCCGCAGCGTTCGCATGCCGGAATGGACCCGGAGGGAAACCCACTGCCCTCGGGATACGTGAGGCCTTCCAGCGAAAAGTCATTTTCCGCCGTCGGTCCCACCGCACGCGCGATCGCCAGGGTTACATCGTGAGCCTTGGCTTCACGGCGGAAAATGACTGTGTACCCGAGCACCACCCCTGAAACGCGGTCGACCAAGAGAATGATCGTGACGCGCCGGATCGGACACCACCGTGTTCCTTTCGAGGTGGGGATGCCGATCGTTCCGATGAAATGGGCTTTGTGCTCGTCGAGTTCCACCACATCGTAGGGCCGCGTTGCCCTCAACCGAGAACGGATTCCGCGGCCGGTCTTGGACTTCGCCTTCGCCCTTTCGCCGAACTGCTGCTCGACAATCTCGTCGTAATGAAGATCCCAGAACGAGCGCACGTAGGCTGCGATCGCACCCGCGCCCAGTCGTTCCGTGCAGAAGGGCCACTGATGAGGCAGCACCGGTATACCTTCGCAGAGGGTCAAGAAATACCGGTGAGCGGCGTGCAGGCGGACTCGCGACTCTGGTACCGAGTCCGCTCGCTTGGCGGTCAGCAAATACTGATCCAACATTTCCTGAATCTGTGGTTGCCGGTTGAAAAGTGCGCCTAACGCGCCCGCGTAGCCACCGCGCGTGATGGCTTCCATCGCACAGACCGGACTGTGTCGAGAATATTCAACGGTATGACAATACGGCTCGAGCGCCCGCCACCCGTACGGTTTGCCATCGCCCGCCAGTGCCACACATCGGTTTAGTGCCCGCAGAAGCTGTTCATAAGTGACCTTGTACCTCGCCAACGCCTCCTTCATTGGCTCCCAGCCCAGGTACTTCTGAATCAACTCTTTCAAGCGGGTGTACCGCAGAGATTGCTCGTCCGACCAGTCTGTGAGATCAACACGGACCCAATTGCGGCAGTCGGCGAGCTCCTGAGGTACGGTTTTGCGTGTGAAGCGCCCGGTGCTCATGCCGCGTGCTCGCGTGCGATGCGAGTGCTCCGGCTCCACGGCTTATGATCCATGTCGCTCGACAACGCACGCTTACGCACTAAGCGTACGGTTGCGGCAACCAATAACGCAGGATCCTGTACTAGCGCCTGGCACAAATCACCGATCGTAGTCGCGCCGCCAGGCCCCACGTGGGTGAGGATCTCGAATTCGAGGAGTTCGAGTGGACGGTGGCGGCACCGGTTAAGCGCAGCGAGCGCCCTCTGCCAGTTCTGGACGCGCTGCCGGTGTGCGTCGAGCTCACGCGTCGTCACTACGACATGGCGAGCACCCAGGCGTTGAGCCGCGAGCGTGGTAGACGACGTTTCTTCAGAAACGTCGCCCGCCGCTGTGCGCCGCACATTCCGGCACTCACGATGACCGTCTTGAAAATCGACCACGGCATCAAACTGCACGGATTGGTCTGCGACCTCGACCGGCTGGGGATCGTAGACTACGTTAGCCACCTCGGGATCGCCTTCGGTGGCAAAAAAATGCTCCATGCGAAGATCGCCGACGACCACAACGTCCTTGCCAGTCAAAGGCTCTTTTAAAAGCCATATATTTGCAGTTTTTCGCCCTCGGCGCCCCACCGTCTCCATCAATGCATCACGCCGCGATTGAGCCAGCGACTGACCGTTTCGTTTAGACATGGTGCTCCTCCAAATTGGAGGAGGCGCTCACCAAAAAGCGAGGACTTTCTTGGGCAAAAATGTGCCCATTGACAACGCTCACGCGTCGTCGTAATTTTTCTACTGGAAGCTCGGCCAAGAGATTTCCAATAGACTCGGGCGGTCTCACTAGGGCCGCCCGATTCGCTTTTATGCTAGCGCGCCTCCGGTTTCGTTTTCGATCGCGTTGTGGTTGCGTACAACGCCCCTCATCCCATTTCGCCCCCTGCCCGAAACGACGGGCAGGTTTGGTCGCGAATAGGCAGTTGCGCGTTCTACATCGTCTTGGTCAAAACTGCGATAGATGGATTGTGTGGATAATCCATCGTAGGTGGTTTGGACCCTTATTTACGAGCCTGAATGAAGAATCAGCTCGTACATATTGATGTATAAAGAGAAAGTTCCGCATTGCACCTACACCTATGGCGCATCCGGCGATCCCGACTACCCTTCGCGAAGCCCCTAGGCTATGGGTCTGCCGGTTACTGCGCCTTTGCGGAAGCTTCAAGCTACTCAACCGACAGCTGTCCCAGCGCCCTGTGAAAGGTTGCGATTTCCAACTCGGAGTGTGGCCCCCGCCAGGGGAGCTGGATTGGGCTCCTAAGATTTTTGAGCGCATCCTAAAGCAGGGTACGGACCCAGATACCCGGACATTCCGCGAACCTCATGACGATGCGGCGGGCAAACATTTCAACTTGTTCACTCGAGTCGCCACTCATATCCCGACATCACCGGACTGGCTGTTTAAGGCGCTGGGACCGTACTTTGACAAACAGCTTCCCGAGGTCGACTACGCCAATCTGTTGATTGATCGTTGCCTTCACCGCCTCCATTTGCGCCGCCTTGGGCCCGACGCGGCTGCTTTTGCCCAGCGATACCAACCGCAACAGTTGGAAAAAGTAGGCCGTTCAGTCTTGGCAGCATTGTCGAAGAGGCCAGATCCAATACATCTCGTGCTCTTGCTAGCTCTGTGTCATGAGCGGCAATGGCATCAGCCCAACTCGGACGAAGCACGCGAGATCGGTGATGCTTTCCGTCGGGCGTCGATGATATTCCTCGAACGCGCGGAATTTCGGGCTCCGGAGGTTGTTCATCTGGCCGGGCATATGCATAGGTTCTTCACGGAACCCTTAGCGAAAATCAGACGGCAAGGCCATCGGTCACCACGCCCGCTGGATCCAAAATGGTCGTCCATGAATGTTCCGAACTTGATCATCGGCAATCCGTTCCAAGGTGCCGATGATCTTGACCTTACCGTAGGCCTTTGGGCTGTCGATCCATCTGAGGTCTTCGACAATCCAAACCGAAACCCACCAAAACAGGAACAGCTCGCAGGCCTTGATCGATTTTTCTCCGAAGCGGCCACGACCACGGAAAAGTGGGCCGACTACGACACGGAGGAGCCTGAAGCACATCAACGGGCACGCCGCTGCTATCTCAGAGCTCGACAACGTCTTGCCGCACCGCTTTCCATCAAAGACGTCAAATACCCAATGCCCAGCAGGGTCTATGCGCAGACAACTTATCCCACCAACAGGCCTTAACCCCAGAGATCTTCGACAGTCTCCGAGAATTCTCACATTTTCAGTGACGCTCCGACAAAACTCACGAAATGTCCGGAACGCGCGTGAAGGTAAGGTTGTGATTTTCACAACCAGCCCTGCCGGAAAACAATGAGTTAGGAGTAAATCCCACTCACAGTTTTACTTCACGCAAGTTCAGCGAAGCGAACGGTGTCTGCCAACAAAGAATGACCCGTGTGGCGTACCACAACAGCCCTTTTCCGCTCCAACAATTGCCCTGAAGTCGAATTGGGTCCGACAAATTGCCCTGCAATTGACCAGCCGCCGACAAAACACCCGGTAGTCGATTCCTGTTGACAAACAATATGCCCCGGGATTTGCGCCGTACCGGCGAAGAGACGTACATATATAGGTTGGAGCACAGCAAGACGCAGCAGGCTGGTGTGACGGCCAACTCGACGCCCGACAAGCCGATTATTGGGCGCAGCGCGCGGGCGCTGACCGAGTGGTTGGAGGCCGCCGGCGTGGTCGAAGGGGCGATGTTTCGGCGGATTTGGAAGAACCGAGTCGGGCCGGCGCTCTCCCCTGCTTCCGTGGGGCAGATTGTGCAGCGGCGTGCGCGGATGGCGGGGTTAGAGGGGAATTTTGGGGGGCATAGCCTGCGCTCGGGGTTTGTCACTGAGGCCGGCAAGCAGGGGGTGCCGTTGCCGGCGGTGATGGCGATGACCGGACATCGGTCGGTGGCGAGTGTGGTTGGGTATTTTCAAGCCGGGCAGGCGGAAGACAACCCTGCTGCGCGGTTGCTTAGGTAGGCACTGGTTCGGATTGACTTGTATTGCTCTTGTCAATACAATAGCAACGTGGTACCCGCAATTTCAACCGCGACAGTAGGCAGACAAAAGGGAGACAGCTATGCGAACAAGCCTGGTTCGATTTGGGAGATCCAATTGTGGAAAACTTTATCGTAAGCAAGAGCATTGAGCAGAAACTGGCGTCCAAGCATGAATTGACAATTGCTGAAGTGCGCCAAGCTTTCGTAAACCGCGTCGGTGGATTTCTGGAAGATCCGCGAGAGCAGCACCGCACAGATCCGCCTAGTCAATGGTTTATAGGCATCACTAATCACGGTCGTGCAATCAAAGTCGTCTTCGTTCAGAGAGATGGGAAAATCTTTCTCAAGACTGCGTATGATGCTAGTGAGACCGAAATCCGGATCTACGAGCGTCATGGCATGTAGATTCATGTACACGTATGCCTAGCTGGTATACGTGTATAACTTTTTAAACAACTCGAAATTCTGGAGGAATGCAATGGCCCCTACCGAAAAACGCGATGTTGGCTTTTCGGCGGAGGACTGGGAAAACGGTAAGCTTGGGTCAGATGACAAGCACGTTCGTCGGTCAACCGCAGAGGCCGAGAAAAGTGTCGACGAAGCACTTGGGCTGCAGATGGTTTCACTGCGTCTGCAAAAACAACTTGTCGAACAGTTGAAGTTCATTGCGATGTATCGCGGCATTGGCTATCAACCACTCGTTCGCGACCTGTTGAATCGTTTCGTGCGCTCCGAATTGATCGATATCGCACATGAAATGAAGAAGTCAGCGGAAGCACGCGTCAATCAAATTAGCGGAGCTGGCGCAGGTGATGCCGGGCCAGCCGCGCAGTTTGTGGAAGAAACGCGTAAAAGAAAGCACGCTTGAACTCGATTTAGCATTTGGCGAGGGCTCGCAACGAGCCCTCTTCATTTTCAGCAACTACAACTGTGATCGCCCGAATTATCCCTAGGACTTCGCCATGAATAGCGAGCACGTCGATAAATCTATCAAGACGGTCAACATATTCGTGAACACGGTCGAGCATCCTGTACCGCACGAGAAGATTTCCTATGCGGCGCTAGTTGCGATGGCTTTCCCCGGTGCTACTGGATCGAACTACATCGTCAAATATTACAAGGGCAATTCCGACAACCTGACTGGCACTCTGCCTCCCGGTGGAGAGGTGATGGTGAAAGATGGCATGGACTTCCGAATTACAGGCACTGGCGAATCGTAATCCGTTCATCGACAAACTGGTCAAGCAGGGCTTTGACGTAGGGTTCATTAACGCGCACCTTGTCATTTTCGGCGTACCCTACTTGAACGCGTCTGGCGAATTGAAGTATCTCGATATGATCTCTCCACTTGATCTACGCGAGGAATACTTGGTCGACCGTCCATCGGACCATAAGGTCTACTTTGCGGGCGAGATGCCCTGCAATGTCGATGGGAAAAAGATCAGCGCAGGATTTGCTGAGGAAGCGCGCACGGTTTCGGATCATATTGCTGGTACCTACATGCTTTCCAGCAAGCCGGAAGGTATGCGGCAGTACGACTCGATTGAGGAGAAGATCAACCAATACCTTGCTCTGATTTCTTCTCCGGCGACCCATAAGTTTCCTGAGGCCACGCCGAGACGAGCTCTGACGAAATACCTCGAGGCGCCCGTGAGCCCGCTGAAGTTTCCCGACACGCTGTCTGCCCGTGAAGGCATCGTGGAGTTGTCCTACAAGCTGCGCGGGCGAAAGGTGGCCATCATTGGATGCGGCGGCACTGGCTCTTACGTGCTGGACTACGTCGCCAAGACCCACCTGGAAGAGATCCATTTGTTCGACGATGACATCGTCCATGTGCATACGCTCTTCCGAATGCCGGGCACCTACAGTCGAAAGCACCTAGGAACTCCAAAAGTCGAAGCCTTGGTCTCGGCCTACAGCCACTTTCATGGCGGCATCAAGCCGCATGTTGAGCGTGTCGACGTGAACAATTTGGCTTGCCTGGCTGGGTTCGACTTCGTCTTCGTATGCGTCGATGATGGCCCGTCACGACAAGCAATTACTCTAGCCTGCCACAATGCTTCGGTTCCGTTCGTTGACGTTGGCATGGGGCTGAACAAGGGCGCGAGTGGTTTGTACGACTTTGTCCGTACCGCGGGCGGCGAGCGCGGCGATTTCAATCGCCTCAACGGCACGCAGTACTTGCCCGCGCAAAACGCTCATGATGAGGAATATAGGAATCAGCCTCAGATTGCAGAACTCAATGCGCTTAACGCCGCGATGGCGGTGATTCGGTTCAAGCAGCACATGGGATTCTTTGATCGTCTGACCGATTCGCATGCCGCGGTATTCGACGTTGCTGGGATGGCGATGGATACAGCGGCATGATCGGTGGTGTATATCGCATCATCGACAGCGAAACGCTCCCGCCGCGGGTAGGACCATTTGAGTTCCACTACAGCCGACGCTTCGAAATGGCGGCTTTGGCGTGCGCGTGCGGGTGTGGTCACCGGATCATGCTGAATCTACTGGATCAGCACCAACTCTTTATAGAAGGCGGACTCCCCACCATTACACCTTCCATACTCGTGTCAGACGCCCCCTGCCTATCTCATTTCTTTATTCGGAGGGGACGGGTGGAGTGGGCCCAGCAATGGTCAAAGAAGACGGTCGACCGAGTCATGCAAGCTCAAGTGCGTCGTCATATCGAACAAGACAGGAAGCGCAAACCGAGACCTTCCTTCCTGCGCCGATGCGCAAATTGGTTCACTTCATGGTTCGACAGCTAGAGCGCCCTGTTTGGTGCTGAGTAATCGATCTTATTTGTCTTCGGCGGGACCGGGAGCTAACTAAGATGCAGTTTCGTGCAAAGCAAATCGCTCCGCCTAAGGAGTGGGGCACCTTCGAGGATCTGTGCCACGCGTTGTTCAAGCGAATATGGCGAGATCCACTTGCGCAGAAGAACGGTCGGAGAGGGCAAGCGCAGCGCGGCGTCGATGTTTTCGGTTCCCCCAATGGTGACCGCCGCCATTACTGGGGCATCCAGTGCAAGGGCAAGGACAGGAACTATGGCGGCAAGGTGGAATGGTCAGAGGTATTGGCGGAAATTGCGAAAGCAGAGATGTTTTCTCCCAAGCTGGAAAGGTGGATATTTGCGACCACCGCTCCGGTGAACGCCACCCTGCAGGAAACCGCTCGGAAGTTATCGGTCGAACGTAGCAGGAAGGGCCTGTTTAGCGTCGATGTGCTTGGATGGGAAGAACTCCAGGCCCTGATGGCCGGCGAGCCGGAAGTGATAACCGAATTCTATCCCGAGCATGCCGGCCATCTGCCGCTTGTGATCGAGGCGCTGCGTTCCCTACCTTCGCTGGAAGCAAGGCTCTCCAGCTTCGCTGAGAGGATTGATGCGAAGTTAGTTGAACCCTCATTTTCTTCCAACGTGAAATCAGAACCAGTCGCTCTATTGGGCGCTGTAGGATTGCGCTGGGTGGCCGTACTTTGCATCGTCGCTGTTCATGCGCTGTTGATAGGTGGCATCGCCGTGTTCGCTCTCTGGCCTGCGTACTTCGAACGGCTCGATTTATCGAAGTCGCTATTCATCGCGATCGTTACTACCTCTCCGTTCGCAGCTATCGGAGCAGGCCTCATCTACTTAGGCGCTATGGACAGGCGACCTATTGAACCCGAGGTTCGCTACTCCGTCACGTTTGCTACATGCACCGTTGCGCTCTGCCAGATCGCTGCACTTTGGCAGATGTTCCTATCTGGCACTAGGGAGCCGCGCACAATGATTTTTTGGGGGGTTGTTGGAGCCGCGCTGTGTACTCTTCCTGCCTGGGCGAAACGCCATGAGTATGAGGAAGATGAGCGAGACCGTCGTGAGGGTATTTGCGGCAAAAAATCATTCTTCCGAGGTAATCGAAAGGGCGGCTTGTAGTCTTGCAACGGGGATTTCCTACGAATTTATTTCGTATGAGTCCAGAGGCCCCTTCCCTACCCACAATAAGGTTGGCAAATCGCCCTTGCTCAACTTAGCCAATGACAGCAAGCGGCCAACTCCGGACCAAGCGATGCGAAGTTCACATGGGAAATAGCATGACATCGAAAGGACCGTATCCCGACATCCTCTTTCACTTTACCGACCGATCAGGTCTCCGCGGAGTAGTTGCTGATGGATTTCGCCTGTCGTACGCGAGGGAGCGAATCGAGGCCCGAAATCGAAAAAGAGAGTTTGCTGTTCCGATCGTTTCGTTTTGCGATTTGAGACTCTCCGAACTGCCATTCCATATGCGCAAATATGGTCGATTCGGAATCGGTATGCGGAAGTCGTGGGCAATGACAGCAGGATTGAACCCGGTCGCGTACGCCAACAAAGATGGCGAATTTATGAACGCGTTGTTCGGTGGATTGGAAGCTTACTACGAACAGGTAATGGGGCCTTATAGCACCCTGCCCGCTTCAGCGACTTCCGACTACATGAACCTTCTCAATACGCTGCGATACATCAAGAACTACGAGGGACCTCTTGTTCGAGGCACGAAGAAAGCTCGCCAGTATAGATTCGCTGACGAACGAGAGTGGCGCTACGTCTTGCAGCTGAATGCGCCTTCGGATCTATGGCCGTTTGTACCGATTGAGAAAATAGGCACGGTGGAGCAGAAACAGCAGTTCAACCAAATGCTACTCGGCAGAGAGCTGAATTTTCAGGCAAGTGATGTAGCCTACGTCATCGTCCCAAATGAGGCCAACATCGCACCTATCCGCAAACATATTAAGAGCCTCGCTGGGCGCTACGGCGCCGCCGGTGTGGAGCATATGAGCGCTCGCATTCTGACAGCCGCACAGATTGAGGCCGACATGTAGGGCGCCATTGCGACGGCTCTTCGATGGATTGGCTGCCCTTCCCTACCCGCGATAAGGTTCACTAATCACCCGCCCCTTACGGCCAGATGCTGCCCCTCGGTGACTCAGCTGACCAATCTGCTAGGAGTCATTCGCATAGAAGCGCCGCGCAAGTAGCCCTAGGAGCTGTTGGATGGAGGGAAGCCGGCGCAATTTATTTCGACTACACCTTGCCTGAAATCATCGCGAGACACCGTAGAGGGATTCAGCGTAAAAACTGGCAACGAGTTCGCAATTGGTCGGCAATCGCGCAGCGCTCCGCAAAAATCAGATCACTTTCTGCAATGTGGCGTATAGGCGTAACCATCTTACCCTTGCTAACCTAAGAATCGGGGAGATGCATCTCGACTGCTCAATCATTCAGGGGGAATAGGCATGGCGATTTATCGATTCGCTTTAGTGTTGACCCTGGCTTCCGCGTCCGGAACGACTCTGGCGCAGTGTCCATCGCCGGTGCCAAGCATATCGGCCTCCAATCCAATTTCGATACAGCCATCATGCGCTCGCCCGAAGTCGGGCGTTCCATACCTGGGATATGCCGTCTCGCAAATCCAAGGGCGCATCAACAATTACTTGCAGGTATCCCACGTCCCCGGCCTCTCGATCGCGGTGGTCCGTGGCGGCAAGGTTGTCTACAGCCAGGGCTTCGGCGTCGCAAACATGGACACGGGGGCCAGAGTCGACGCGGATACCGTTTTCCAATTGGCCTCGATCTCGAAGCCCATCGGTGCCACCGTCATCTCTACGCAAGTAAGCGCAAAGAAAGTTACGTGGGATACATCGATCGCGAGTTCACTGCCGTGGTTTGCTCTGGGCACATCCTCCAGCGGCAGCAGTTCGGATTGGGTTTCGCAGAACGTCTCCCTCGCAGACATGTACTCGCACCGCTCCGGATTGCCCGACCATGCCGGCGACGACTTGGAAGGGCTGGGCTATGACCGCAAGACGATCCTCCAACAACTCCGATACCTTCCACTCGAGCCGTTCCGCGCCTCGTACGCCTATACCAACTACGGGATCATGGCTGCCGCCGAAGCGGTCGCCCAGAAGGTGGGCGCACCGTGGGCGCAACTCTCCAATGCCGCGCTCTACCAACCTTTAGGCATGACGCGCACCACCTCTGATTTCACTACGTATATCGCCTATCCAAACCATGCGGTCGGCCACTCTCCGATCGACGACAACCTCGATGGTGCGTGGCGTGTCACGCCCGAACAGTACGACGGCGATCGCGCGGCGGCCGGTGGAGGCGTCTCGTCCAGCGCAAACGACATGGCGAAGTGGATGGTCATGCTCCTCGCCGGAGGCAAGGCGGCGGACGGCACGCAGCTCATCGACCCGGTTGTATTGCGCGACATCATGTCCGCGCACAACATCCTGCCGCTGCCGGGCGATGCGACGCTGGCAAGCAGCAATGCTTTCTACGGGTACGCGTTCAATACCGGACAAACAAGCGATGGAATGAAGCTCGCCTCGCACAATGGCGCACTCGGTCAGGGAGCCAGCACGAACTTTGAAATTGTTCCTGCCCTGGATCTCGGCATCGTTGTGCTGACCAACGGATTTCCGTTGGGCTTGCCGGAGACAGTAACGAGCGACTTCCTTGAATTGGCTCAGTTCGGCGAGGTGCGAACAGACGCATGGGACTTCTACCAGACAGCATTCCGAAACGCGATCAAGGCCGCGTTCGCATCCTCGTCGGTATCCGCCGACGCACCGCCCGCGAACGCCAAACCCGCACAGCCGCTGGCGAATTATGCCGGCACCTATCACAACGACTACTTCGGCGACGCCGTGGTCACCGTGGTGAACAGCGCACTGCAATTGCATATGGGTCCGACCGACGGCGGTATGACTTGGACGCTGACACACTGGGACGGCGACGTATTCAAGTTGTGGCAGGGAACCGAGGATGCGTCGCAAACGACGGTGTCGGCGATCACTTTCAGCTTCTCCGGGACGAAGGCCACGCTGACCGACGAGTACTACCAACGCACATCGCGCGTCGGCACGCTCACTCGCATCCAGTAGTCGTGCAACGATTTCGGCCCACGCTTGACCGGACCCAAGAGTCCGGAAGACACTGAAAGTGAGGACATAGCAAATGACAATGGACACTCGCAAAATCGTTTCCTCGAGAGGCGTTGCCGCCGCCAGCCCGATCGATTTCGAAACCTATTACACGCTCCAGAGCCAGAGCTCGACGAACGCGAACTATCTGTCGTGGGAGGCGGACGGGCCATTGAAAGCAGACCTGGCGATCACCTACCCGACCGCCAAGGATCTATGGTTCTCCGCGTCGACGGGGACCGACTCCGGCGCAATCCTGACGGGTGTCACGGTCTACATCAAGATCGCGAAGGTCGTCCATCTCTATCTCGGTACCCAGGGACCCGCCGACGTGTCCGCTTACTGGACGGGTTTCGGCGTCTTACCCGACACGAGTTACGAGTGGGCACTCTATGTCGATCAGAACCTCACTCCCAACCAGCCGATCGTGGTCGGCCAGTCGCCCGTGTACATTGCAAGCGTGGCCTATCCCAACAATTTTCTGACTCCGGGTCCGCAATACGTGAGCATCGGCAGCTCTCCGATGCCCTGGGCCATCCAACCCGAGGGCGGAGCGTGAAGCCCTGAGCACGTAGGCAAGTAGCGCGTGCAAACGAGCCTGCCCTCGGACGGGGGTACGCGGCCGTCAGGTAACTATTCGCTCAAGCGGACTTCCGCAGAGCTGCCATTCGCGAACGTCGGATTTGGGTCGCTTCGAGACGGCCACCTTCGACCCGAAGCTGACACCCGCAGCGGTCCACTTGACCGACTACATACGGTGTACCAGCAGAACAGGACACCAGCGAGTACGGAAATTTGCTATCGCGTAGATTTCCACTGGCTCAGCCGCGACTCCAGAATGCGTCGCGCTTCGCTTGCAGGCCGTCGCTCGAAATGCTCTGGAGGATAGCGGTTCTTAGTTGGGCAAGCTGCACTGCGGACAACTTGACGTTCCGGCTCGCGTACCACCGCGTACCCAAATCGACGATATCGTCGACCGTCATCGTCTTCGGACTGACCACGTACGTGTTCGACAGAATGCCGACCGACGGATACATGTTCGGATTCTTCGGGCGAAAGGCGAACATAATCGTTCCGGTCGAACGCGTGACCTGCTCTCCTAGGTTGGACCACATCCAGGCGTTCCTCGAGGTAGGGGCGATATTGCAGAGGATATGGCCGTCGAGCGATGCGGTTTCCACATCGTTGTTGTTCTGCAACGCGAACCGTGTCCCGTCGCAGCAGTTCTCAATGATCTGCTTATATCTTCCGGCGATCTGCGGTGCGTCGGGCCAATCGACGCCCCGCTGCGGGGCGGGCGGGGGTGCATACGGGGCCACGTTTTCCTGCACGAATTCAAGCCCGCCAATCAGCGTTCCGGCCGCCCACCAGTACGACTGGTTGGGCTGCAGACCGCCTGCCGGACTCAAATAGTTGCAAGTGTAAATGTTGACCTTGACCACCGGATGATCCGGGTCAATGGCGAGGTTGAATCGGCCGCTGGTATTTGGAGGATCGCCATTCCATTTCAGCTCGAAATGGTCCGGGAAGCGCCAGTAAAAATTCGGAATACCACCGCTGTTGTTCTGCGACGGCGTGTAGCCGCCTTCGTCGATATGGATGTGGGTGAGCCGGCCATTCGGCGTCTTGTGGTCGTCCGCCGGATTCGGTACGACGACCTTACCGCTACCACTGAGCACGAGCGGAGTGTGGACGTAGAAGTAGCCAAAGTCATTGTTACAAAAGATGTCCTCGCAATGATGGTAATAGTCGTAGGTACAGTCGATCCCGAGGTCGTGGCTGTCCGGCAGACCGTAAGGGCCGCACCACAAGATTCGATCGATGGTGAATGGTGTGGCAGGCGGCGGAGATGATGACGGGTCCGGCAGATGTTTCCAGGCTTCTAGGATGTAGGAGACCGTCACCGTGTACCGATTGACTTTATCGTTCCGCACCTTGCCCGCAGCGTAGAAAGCGCCAACAATTACACCGTGCCGGCCAGCGACAGAACCGAAGTGCCAATTGAGCTGGTCAGGGCTGGGGGCCTGAACGATAGTCCATGCAGAATCAGCCTTCGTCGCCTTGGTGTATTCGTCCTCGAAAGCCTGCATGGCTTTTGCCAGCGTAGCGGTGACGTAACTGAGGTAGTTGACGCTGCTGTTGGAGTTGGTTGGCGCGGGGTCGATGGCGTTGCGCCAGGCGACGTCCAGGAGATTCGCTTCCACCCACCCCGGTTCGATCCCGTAATCCGATGCATTGCGGATCAGATCGTAAAGGAAGGTGATGTGAAGGTTGGCTGCCTGCACGTACAGCGGCAGCACTTTCCATCCTTCAATGGCAGCCCCGCCGTTGCTCGGAATGCCGGTGAACTGCGCCATCGAGGATTCGAAGTGCTGCTGAATGTAAAGCGCCCGGTCCTTCAGCGCCTTGACTTGCTCTCTCGTCGGCTCGGACGCGTTGACGACGTCATACACCGCGAGGCGATAGTAGCTGAAATTCGTGTTGAAACCCGCGACCAGATTGGTCAACTGGCCTTCGTAATACGTCAGGATTTCCGCACCTACGAGATCAGCGACCTGCTGTTTGACCAGCGACCAGATATCGGGCAACGGAGTCTTCGGATCGGCATGCGCCGGCCAGATCAAATTGAGCATTGCCACAAGCAGCGGGCCAACGACAGGGACTTGACCGAGGACCAATCCAAGAAGGATTTGCAGCGCGGCCATCGGGTCTTCGAAGGCCGGCGTGTAATTGAACGCACCGTCACGCAGATCGATGCCGGGCGGCTTATCAATGCATCCCGCCCCGTCGCCGACCTGAGTCGGGAAGTTGTCGCGACGACAGTTGCCACGCAGAAAACCTGTTCCGATAGCTTGCGCCATGACCCAAGGCGAGCCGACGGTCACCATCGCGCCGAGCGCGATACGCTTCAGTACTTGGCGTCGAGTGGCGATGGTCGCATCGTCAACACGATTTGCCTCGCCCGCATCCAGTAAATTCGCACGTTTCATGGTGCCCCCCGGTAGCTTGACGGATCGCTACGTGCACTAGTCATTCAATTGTTCATGCAATTGAAAGTATGGCAGCGCCGGGGTGTCGCGCGTCCATTCTGCAGCAACCCGATTTCGCGCTGGCAGCATACGAAGGCCGCCGCCCCTCTAGATATAACCTGATTAGGTTAGATTGCTCTGCAGCGATTAATACTGAAGCGGACGTTTGCAAACACTTGCTTTCGTCGAAACCGGCAATTAATCCGCATTGTGGCGCAACACCGGCCAGCTTCTGCGCGACAGCTCCCGATTGCCGACGCAAACCAGCGCCTAGTTGTCACTTGCTAGCCTTAGGGCTTGGCGAACCGCAACACCTACCCATCTCGGATCGCTCGGTTGCCCGAGGATCAAGCAGCGCGGCGAGCGGCCCGACGCAATCGATCGGGGAATGTGCGCTCTCTTCCGTCGCAGCGGGCATCAACGCGTCTGCTGCGCTTTCGAACCGGTTACGCCGTTATCCGAGGTCGTAAAAAAATTGCTCGCGGAAGATCTTACCGTCACGCACAGCGTAGACGCAGATTTCGCGCATACTCACGCGGCCGCGACCCTTCATCGTCGCATTAGCAATTTGTTCGGCACTCATGGCGATCTCCTCTTGTGGGGAGTCCATCCTGGGGCGGCCATGCTGACAGCAAGCGCATTTCGCTCCAAGCCGACAAAGCGTTTGGCAACTTGGCTACGAAATCGGCCGCTTTTAGTCGAGCATTGTCAGACTTTTGGAAGCCAACTAGCACATCGGCAATGACGCCTCTCACTTCGTTGGACACGTCTGCGCGTTCTGTGGGGGCGCCTCGAAAGAAGGCCCCGAGGAACTCGGGGCCTTGATTGCTACACGGTGCTCAATGCAACGCCTCGTAAGAGCTTGGCTACTCAAGCGGCTTTCGGCGCCTCGATCTGCCGCGCGTCGGTCTTGCGGTCGACTTTCGCCGTGCTCGAACCTTCGTTGCGGATTTCGATACGCCGTGGCTTGAGCGCCTCGGGAATATCGCGCTGGAGTTCGATGGTCAGTAGACCATCGCGCAACGAGGCGTGCGCAACTTTGACGTAGTCGGCGAGTTCAAAACGGCGCTCGAATTCCCGCGCCGCTATGCCTTTGTGGAGATATACGGAATCCTGAGACTCCTGTTCGTCATTCTTGGCGCCGGAGACGATCAGGAGATTGGGGCGGTCGGTGAGCATCAGTTCATCCTGCTCGAAGCCAGCCACTGCCATCACGATACGGTAGTGGTCCTCGCCCTTCTTGATGATGTCGTACGGCGGCCAATTGTCGAATGGTTGAACTCGGCTTGCTGTATCGAGCACGTCGAAAATGCGGTCGAAACCCACGCCAGTGCGAAACAAAGGGGTAAAGTCGAGAGTGGTCCTCATAGCCATATCCTCAATTAACTAAGCAATGTGGAAATGAAGTAGCGTCGTCACGTCGACGCTGCAACGGCGAACCCGATCGGCGTTCGCGTTCCTGCAGATAAGCCTGGCCGACAGCATTTCAAGCCTCGTTTTCGCATCAGTCAGTTACCGTTTAGGTTTTTCTGCTATGCGCGTGCGAGCGCAATCTGATACGGGGTGCTTGCGCGGGAAATGCTGCAGAAACCAGAGATTCCCGACTCTTGGCGTGAAGATATCTATAGCCGGACTCTAGTTGATATGGATCAAGATCGGCATGCCAATTCCGGAAGACACTTTTGCGGCAATGCATTGTTAATCGGCAGTGTGAGTACTTTTCTATGCGGGACTTATGGGAAGGGAAAGGTCATGAATAGAAATGTGGGAAATATCGATCGGACCATCCGGATCGTTCTTGGCTTGGCGCTCCTCAGCCTTCTCGCCCTACTTCAAGGCGATGTGCGTTGGTTGGGGCTGATTGGCGTTGTCCCGTTGCTCACGGGCTTGGTCGGCTGGTGCCCAGCGTATGGCCTGTTCGGGTTTTCGTCCTGCGGAACGCCCAAGCAAAGGCTTGGTTGAACCGACAAGGCGAATGCATGCGCTTCGACGTTCCCGAGCATTGCCTCTGTGCTTAATTTCGAGATCATGCACAGGAATGCCGATCGAGCGGTGAACTTGTTGAAGCTGCTGGCGAATCCACAGCGGCTGCGGGCCCTGTGCCTGCTGATAGCGAATACTGCATCAGCGAGTTCAACGATCGGATCGGTCTGAGCCAACCCGCACTCTCGAGGACAACCGGTCTTATGATCGTGCCCAGAGCCTATTTAAGTGTGCTGTGGAGCCGCCTTAGGGCTCATCCTCTGTCGCGGGTCGGGCCAGGCCTTATCACTGGTGTGGCCGATGATGATCCCAGCGGCATAGCGACCTATTCGCAAGCAGGTGCTCAATTCGGTCTCAACATGCTGTGGACCATGCCCCTGGCTTTCCCATTGATGGCGGCCATGCAATCGATGTGCGCGCGCATAGGCCGCGTAACCGGGAAGGGTCTCGCGGCAAACATCAAGACCGCGTTCCCGCCGGGCGTGCTGCTGGGTGTTGTCGTTCTGCTGCTGCTCGCGAACGTTCTCAATATCGCTGCCGATGTTGCGGCGATGGGGGAAGTAGCAGAGCTCGTGACGGGAATCGATCGCCATCTGATGACGGCGTTCTTCGTGGTTGGCACCCTGCTGCTCCAAATTTTCATCCCCTATCATCGTTACGTGTTTTTCCTGAAGTGGCTCACTTTCTCGCTGCTCGCGTACGCGGCGGTCTTGTTCACCGTCCATGTGCCCTGGGGTCAGGTGGCGCTGCGCACCGTCTGGCCAAACTTCACGCCCAATGCGGCGGCCGCTGCCGTGATCGTTGGCGTGTTCGGCACGACGATCAGCCCTTATCTGTTCTTCTGGCAGGCATCCGAAGAGGTGGAGGATATGCGCGGAAGAAATGCCAGAACTCTGCTCGAATACGATGCGCTTTCCGCCTCCTCTGAACTGCGTCGCATCAGCTGGGATACGTGGAGCGGCATGTTTTACTCCGACATCACGGCGTACTTCATCATTCTTTCGACCGCGGTGACGTTGCATGCGGCAGGAGTGACAGACATCAATACGGCAGCGCAGGCAGCCAGTGCTCTGCGGCCCCTCGCCGGCGACTTTGCATTCATGCTGTTTGCTCTGGGCATTCTTGGGGTTGGCCTGATCGGCGTACCGGTACTCGCAGGCTCGGGCGCGTATGCGTTTTCGGAAGCCATCGGCTGGAATTGGGGCCTGGAACGCAAGGCAAACGATGCGCGCGGGTTCTACGGCATCATCGCTGTTAGCGTACTTGCCGGACTTGTGATCCAGTATTCACCGATCAGTCCGATGAAAGCCTTGTTCTGGAGCGCCGTCATCAATGGCGTCGTCGCAGTGCCTTTGATGGTCGTGATTATTCTGCTTGCGTCGAAGAAATCCGTAATGGGCGCGTTCACCGCGCCCCGGAACTTGATTGTCCTTGGTTGGATTGCCACGGCGGTCATGGGCGCGGCGGCCCTTCGAATGTTCATGCCCGACTAGAACGCATACCCTGCCCTCCCATTCACTCATTGCGCTCGCACGACGAGCCAACGCCGTGCATGATCAAGAAACGCCTGCGCCAAAGAGGCCGATTCTGTATCTAGTTCGACACCACCGTCGCGGACAGGGACCTCGGAATTTTGAGGTAGCGCTTCTCCGTAGATAATCATCAGCTCTGTGCGACGGTCATTTGTCGGAAGGTGAAACATGCGGACTAATGCAGTTCTCTCCGGAAGGGAGAGATCATGCTCTGCAAGCAGGCGTTCTATGGCTGCGCCATCGGATGCAGGGTCCCCTGCTACTCGACTCCGGATACCCGCTGATCGCCGCGATGCGAAACCGTGGGCTTGGATTCTTGCGAGTGCGCCTATTTGCTCTCCGCTACACGCGTCGCCTGCCACGTAATCGCTTGCCACTTGCCGTTGCGCAGAAGGAATGTGCCGCTGTTACGGAAGTAGCTGATCTTGCCGTCTGGGTCGCGTTTCACCAGCCGAAACGTCAGCGCAGCCATGTCACCGTACGGCCGCACGAGTATGTCCTCGGCAGTGAATACCGGACCGGGTTTCGCCTGACTGTCGGCCTTGGCTTTCGGCTCTTCAGCAAACGACTTCAGGATATCGCCCTTGCTCATGACTTTGCCGGCCGAACTGGTGTAAACCAGATCATCGGCCCAAAAGCGCTCGTGACCCGCCGCGCTGTTGTTTACCGCCGGAGTCAAAAATGTCATCAGCATCGTGGTGATCTCGCCACGAGTGCGAGCCGCATCCGGCGGACTCGCATCGTTGCCATATGCTGCGATCATCACGAACAAACTTGGCAGCGCGAACAACAGCATTAACCTTTGAACGGGTCGCAAGGTAAGCATGGCGATTCTCCTAGTTAAGAGGCAGCAAGCTTAGCGTACACATTACCTTCAATGAAAAACGTCTTGTCCTTCGATGCGATCGCGAATTGCCGAGGCGTACTCAACTCCGATTATCGCAAGGCGAATCTTTGGCGCGTTGCTGCCGAATATTACGGCTTTGGCATCAACCGGTGGGCGGTGATCTCCACCAAAACGACATCGTTTGATCGCATGGGGACGGAAAATGCCGCTCTGCCTTGTGCATCGACGACGAACGTATGCACATCGGCTTTGTCCGAGGTTACGGCTTGCAGCTGCTTCTGTTGGTCGGTTGACAACGATTTCGGGGAGCCCATGCGCAGGTATGCGGAGTACGCATCGTTGGCATCGTAGCCAGCCCTGTAGATGGCAGCGCGATATCTGCCCGGTCGCATATGCTGCAGGTCGAGGCTTACGGAGCGCGCCGACAGAGACGGAAAAACCTTGGTGTAGAAAGGGCGATTGCTTTGGTTCTGTTGAGGTTGCACGAAATCCCACACCAGCGCTTTGAGCTCGTTGTCGTTCCACGTGACATGACTTTGCGCATCCTTGGTTTTCAATTCGACCGCGCCGAGTCGGTTTAGGTACTTGTATGCGAAGTAGACCGGTTTGCGGATACCTTGCGGGTTCATCAGGCCAAAGCCGCCCTGAAACGGCGCCGTGGGCGGACCGGGCTCCTCGAACAGATCGCTGAAGGCCCAGTAACTCATGCCTTGCGCCATGTCCTCGCACGCTTTGAGCTTGTTGAGAACATATGCTGCACTCACATACGAATCGTGTACGGCGTCGCGCGGCGTATAGCTGGTGCTCCATTCGGTGAAATAGAGCGGCAAGCCTGGCCTCGAGGAGCCGTCGATCTGCCGGCGCACGCGACGGACGTCGCCTACGATCGCATCCGGCAAAGGCGAGAGCTTGGTATCGCTTTCGCCATGTTCGTCGAGAAAACCGCCGTCGACGCCGTAGGTGTGCGTGCTGACGAAATCGAGCGGCACGCCGGCATGCGCTGCGTGTTCGATCAACTCCGGCACCCATGCGGCGCCGGCGGTGGCGGGACCGCCCACTTTTAATTGCGGATCGATGCGATTGATCGTGCGCGCTGTGACGTCGAAGAGTTCAAAGTAGGCTTTTTGATCGCCGCCCTCCCAGAAACCACCGAGGTTGGGTTCGTTCCATACTTCGAAATACCAATTGCGGATCTCCTGCTGTCCGTAACGTTGCTGCAAATGACGCACGAAGGCGTCGACCAGCGCACTCCACTTCGAAAGAACAGGATGGGATGTATTGCCCTTCCAGTAGAAGATGCGCTGATCCGAGGTTTTCATCGCTTCGGGCGTGAAACCCAGCTCCACGAATGGGCGCATGCCGATCGCCAACAATCGGTCGTAGAGACGGTCGATCTTGCTCCAGTCGTATACCGGCCTGCCGTCGACTTCGCGATAGGTGCCGAGAGCATCGTGGAAGATGGCGTGAAAGCGGAGGTAACGGAAGCCGAGTTCCTTTCGCGCCGTCTCGAGTTGGGCAAGACTGTCGTCGCGAATGAGCGTGCCCGGGTAATCGGAACCGACGGAGAAGTTGTACGACCGATCGAGCGGCGCCGACTCTCCTTCCACGTCGATGGTGATATGGCGTGTCCCCTGCCCGCCTTCGACTGTGGGTACCAAGCAACTCAGCATGCATACGACACCGGCTGCGGCCCAAACTCTGCGATACCGCACTCTCGTTCTATGCATGAGCTTGCTCTCTCACCTCAAAGTCGATCAAGAGGTGAAGTCCAACAAATTCGGGTCGCTGATTTCCAGAGGGAGACTTTTATGATTTTTATCAGACTTGGCCGCCATCACGAGCGATAATGCCTTTACGGAAGTGGCTGACCACCTATCCGCGCAGGAATGTCCCTACATTACGGAACCGAAACACCCACCATGTCGCCCCATCGGATTGCCCTGCTGTTCAATGCGAACAAGGTCTACGACCGGCAAATCATCGCGGGCATCGGGGACTATCTGAAGTCGACACGCATGGTTTGGGATCTTTTCATGGAGGAAGACTTCCGCTCTCGCACGGTCGGCATTCAGAACTGGCGAGGCGACGGCATCATCGCAGACTACGACGATCCCACCGTAGCCGAGGCACTTTCCGGCCTGCCCATTCCCGTTGTCGCGGTTGGCGGTTCTTATGCGAATGAAAGCCAGTATCCGGCCAAGGTGCCCTACGTTGCCACCGACAACGTCGAACTTGTGCGCCTGGCCTACGTCCACCTGATTGAGCAGGGTCTGCAGCATTTTGCCTTCTACGGCCTGCCGCCGTTGCCCGGCAACCGCTGGGCGCAGGAACGCGAAGTGGCCTTTTGCAACATGGTCGAGCACGACGGGTTGCAAGGCATCGTCTACCGCGGCTCCCAAACCAGCGCCGGTGGCTGGGGTCTGGCGCAAGAAGAAATGGTCTCCTGGGTTCGGTCGCTGCCCAAGCCCATCGGCATTATCACCGTCACCGACGCGCGTGCTCGACAACTCCTGCAGGCCTGCGTCGTCGCCGACACGCCCGTGCCCGAACAAATAGCCGTCGTCGGCATCGATAACGATCCGATCGCGCAACTTCTGGGCCGCATTCCGCTGTCGTCGGTGATCCAGGGTGCTGAGGAAATGGGCCGGCGCGCCGCGCAGATTCTTCATCAGATGCTGCATGGCGGCGATCACTCCAATGTACGGATCGTGGTTCCCCCTGCCGGTTTGTCGGTGCAAACTTCCAGCCTGCATCAGCCGTTGAAGAGCCCGCACGTGATGCGCGCACGTCACTATATCCGCCAGTACGCGCACCTGGGCATCAAGACCGAACAAGTTGCTCAATACGTCGGCATCTCCCGCTCCTTGCTCGAAGAGCACTTCAAACGCGAGCTGAAGAAAACCGTGCACGACACGATACTCGAACACAAGCTCGAGATGGCTCGCGGCATGCTCAGCGACACGTCAATGCCGCTTGCCGAAATCGCAGTCCGTTGCGGCTTCACCACGCTACAGTACATGTACGCGGTGTTTCGTCGCGTATACAACTGTACTCCGCGCGAATTCGTCAAGTCAGCGCGCGGTTGATATCAAGCGCGATAGCGGAAATCGCGCAAAAAAGGTCACCGCTCCACTCACCTTGAACGAGTCTCGTCGCGTCATCGTCGTGTTGCTGATCTCAAGAGTCGTGCGTGATTGCGGCCCGACCGCACACCGCAGTCAGGGCTTGCCCGACGATCCATCGGGCGTGCCGGCCGACGCCGTTCCGGCAATCTGCAACAGCCCTGACGCCGTCTTCGCCAGTGCCTTGTCCCCGCCTGACACGTCCAAGCGCTTCGCCGCATCGTTCCAGCGCAGAGTCGTCGTGATGCCTTTGCCCTTCTCGTAGGCATACGATGCGCCGTCGTCGTCGTAGAGCGAGAAGCCTGCGTCCTTGCCCGGATAGATCTTGATCGCGGCGATTGCCTGTTTCGTCGCCGTCGACGGAATCGAAGCGCCGAGCGGAACGATCGATCCGGCTCGCACGAACACCGGGATGCGATCAATCGGCGCGGCCACCTTGACCCATTGGCCGCCGTGATAGCGCTGGTCGGTCCAGTAGTCGTACCAGTCGCTGCCCTTCGGCAGATAGACGTCCTTGCTCGTCTGGCCCTGCTCGGTGACCGGTGCGACGAGAAAGGCGGGACCGAACAGGTACTCCATGCCGAGATTGGCAACCGCCGGATCGTCCGGGAAGTCCATCCACAACGCACGCATGAACGGCATACCGGTGTCATAAGTGTGCTTGGCGCAGCTGTAGAGGTACGGCAGCAACTGATAACGCAGCTTGTCGTATTTCGCCATGATCGCTTCGGCCTCGCGACCGAAGGCGAAGATTTCGGTGTGCTTGCGGTCGCCGTGCAGGCGCAGGGTCGGCAGGAAGGTGCCGTATTGAAACCAGCGCGTCAGCAATTCCGGATAGTCGTGGTATTCGCCGACCACGTCGCGCGCATCGCTCGGATCGACGAGTGGCGGTTTGCGCGCGTTGCTCGTCGCCGGCAGCGGCTGCCAGCCGCCGATGTCGTTGCCCCAATACGCGATGCCCGACGCCGTCATGTTGAGCCCGGCAGGAATCTGTCGCTGCAAAGCCTCCCAGGTCGGCTGGATGTCCGATGACCAGAACAATGCGCCGGTACGCTGCGAGCCGAGATAGGCAGCGCGGCTGAGGATCAGCACGCGCTGATTGGGTTTCCACGCGCGCATGCCCTGGGCGACGCCTTCGACGTGCAGCAGCGGATAGACGTTGTGATAACGATCGCCCGAGCCGATCGAATAGAACAGGCCGTCCGGCACGAGGTCGGGCTCGGTTTCGTCGAGCCACGGGTAGTCGAAACCGCGGCTCAGGATATTGTCGCGTGCGTGCTCCCAAAACCAGCGACGCGCTTCGGGATGTGTCGCGTCGAGCAGCGCGCCGGCGCGGTCGGAACGAAATGGCAGGCCATCGACCGATCGGCCGTTCTTGTCCTTGAGCAGATAACCTTTACTGTCGAGCTCGTCGAAGTAGCGGCTGCTCTTCTCGAAGCGCGGCCATATCGAGATGATCGAGCGCAAGCCAAGATCGTGCAACTCGCGGTTCATGCCGTCCGGATCAGGAAATTCGGTTGGGTTGATATCGAGTTGGCCCATTCGCGTCCAGTAGAACCAATCGAGCACCACGACGTCGAGTGGATAGCCCTTCTGCCGATAGGTGTTGGCGACGCCGAGGATTTCCGCCTGACTGGCGTAGCGCGCCTTCGATTGAATCAGGCCGAAAGCGGCCTTGGGCGGAATCGGGGTCTTGCCGGTGAGGCGCGCGTAACCGGCGTAGATCTCCTCCGGCGTGCCGACGATGACGAAGAACGATACACGCTCGCCGACTTCGGAAACCCAGTGCGTTGCGCCGTTGATCGCGACCGCGACGCGCGTCTGCGCCGGGTTGTCCCAGACGAGGCCATAGCCCTTCGACGAAACCAGGAACGGGATGCACACGGTCTCGCCGCCCGGAGCGTCGTACCAATGCTTGCAATCGATCGCGCGACCGCGCAGATCGAGCGCGCCGAGCGATTCCTGATTCTGGCCGAGACCATAGAAATGCTCGTCGGCGGATGCGGCAAACGTGGCACCGACGGCCCAGGTCGCCTCCCCGGCCACCTCGTGCGGATTCATCTCCCAGCCGCGCAGGTCAAGAATCGTTTCGCCTTTCGCGTTTGCGACTTGCAGGCCGACCGGCGCAAGCATCGGTGCAAAGTATTTTTCCATCTGACCGACGACATGCGGCGGCGGCGCGGGGTTGACATGCAGGGCTAGCGCGTCGGACACGAAGCGGTCGCCCGAGGCATCGCTGGTCCGCTTGAATGCCGCGTGCTCCGGCTGACCGTTGATGCCGTAACCCGGCGCAGCCAGGGCGAGCGCCTTGTCGGTCGCAATCGTGACGTGAACAAGGTTCGCGCCATAGGCCTCGACGCGCACCCACGCCCCATTGCGATCGAGCACGGCGAGCGGCGGCGATGCGGCCACGGCAGCGTCGACGAGCCCGATCATGCCGATGCCGGCAACAAAAATTCTTCGCAGCCATTGCAGGTTCATGTCGAACTCCGTGAATCGCACTCAAGCATACGGCTCTCGTTCGCGCGTGGGCAGTGCGATATTTCCCGCGCACGAATTTTTTTGCTCATGACGAGCAGCGCGAATGAAACCAATGTGTTGCGCATGACATCCTTCAATAGCTGGCAAGCCGCACCTTGAGAATCTGCGGCAGAGTGCTGAAATTGAGTCCCCAATCGGTCTGATCGCCGTTCCACAGCCGCTTGAATATCCAGCGGCCGCCGTCGTAGCGTCCTTCTTCGACGCGATCGAGAAGAAAGCGTGCGTCCTTGCGCGACTTCCCGGCGATGAAATCGACGCGCACATTGCGACCGGTGACGAGATATTCGTTTGCGCCGAGTTGCGCGATCAGCACGCCGCCGTCGAGTGCCGCATTGCCCTTGGCCGGCGCGGTGCCGAACGGATCGTGGCCGTAGCTCACGCGGACCTGCCAATCGCCGAGATCGAGCGTCTGCTCGTGCGTGTCCTGCGGCTCGGCGACGCCCCATAGCTTGCCCGCATAAGCGGCCTGCGCGATCTCGCCGCTCATCGGCGCGAGCAGACGATAGTGCGCGGCGAACGGCTCCAGTGACTTCGCATCGATCGCACGCGCGCCCAACGGATAGTTCGAATAGCCGGTGTAGTCGATGCCGAACGGCGAGAAGCCGATCGCATGGCGACCGAGCGCGGCGAACAGATAGCGCGCATAGGCCGCTTCGCTGCTTGTCTCGGCGACGAAGAGCGGATTATCGGCACGCGCATAACGTTCGAGCACCGCGGTGTACTTCGCGTACTCGGGCAAATAAATGTCGGGCGCGAGCACGTCGAGCGCAGGTGCGGCGGCCTTCCATACGTCGAGCACGTTGTCGGTCGGACCGCCGCTCGAATAGCTGCCGGGCTTACCGGGCGTGAACGGATCGCGCAGCGCGCAGTTCGCATACATCGGCAGCGGGTAAACGGCCTTGCCCGCGGCGGCGACCTCGCCGACGAAATGCGCGACGGACCAGGCCTGGAAAATTTCGTCGGCATCGCTGCCGAACAGCGTGCGCCAGGTGCCTGCCGGCTTGCGGGTCGCGCGCAACAGCTCGGCCGGCACCGGCCCGGAGAACAAGGCGTCAGCCGCAGGCGAGTGATCGCGGTCGGTGCCGTAGGTGCCGGTTTCGTTCTCGACCTGAACGAGGATCACCGTATGCCGCTCGCCGTCGATTCCGCGCAGATGCTTCATCAACTGCGTAAACGCCTTGCGATCGGCGGCCAGCGTCGCTGCAGCGTGCGGCGACAACGAGTTCAACACCTTGCCGTCACGCGTGCGCATGCGCGGGAAGCGTGCATCGTCGAGCTTGACCCAACCTGGAGCGTAGCTCGGCCCGTTGTTCTTCCAGGTCGCAAACCAAAGCAGAACCAGACGCAACTCGTGCTCACGCGCCTGGGTGACGAGCGTATCGAGAAAGCTGAAATCGAACTGCCCTTCCTTCGGCTCGATTTGTTCCCAGGCGATCGGCACAGCGACAGTGTTCGCATGCATGTCCGCGATCGCCGGCCACACCTCGGGCAGCATGTCGGGCCAGGCGCTCGAATTGTTCACCTGCGCGCCGAGGATCAAATAAGGCTTGCCGTCGACGAGCAAGGCGTGGCGTCCGTCGCTGCTGACGATACGCGGCAGCTCGGCAGCCCTGGCAGTGGCGGAAACCGTGGCGACGAACAACAGTGCGACGAATAGTCGTTTCAGGCGCATGATTCTCATCGCTTAGGCTCGCTGCGGAATGGCGCGGCCGGCAGTCCGACGCGGTCGATCAGATTGGCATCGATCGGGTTGTCGCTCCAGGCGTAGCGCACCGCTGTCGGTTGGGCGACGGTCGGGCTGGAGACCACGATGCTGTCGCCGTTGATAGTCGCCTCTGCGGGTTGGTAGTGCAGGTCCGCGCCGGCGACCTCGAAGCCGCTCACGCGCATGCCGCCGCCGCGCACCGACAGACCTTCCGGCGCGTCGAACGTCAACAGCGCACGCGCGCCCTCGATGCGTATCGCCTGGAACACAGGTCCACCCGCCGCGACGGACTCGCCGAAGACGACGCGGCGTGCTGCTTGGGCCAGGCGATATCCGACATCCTGCTTATCGGTCGGATGGATATCGTCGGGATTGCCGATGTCGATGCTCACCGCCTGTCCCGTGTACGGCAAAGCGAGCGTGGCCGACTGCGATTCGCGCAACTCCGCCCACGGGCTCGCCGCCAGCGTATCTTCGCCGGTACGGAAATTGGCCAGTTGCACCCAGAGGAACGGCAGCTCGGGCTGCTCCCATGCCGCACGCCATGCACGGATCAAGGCGGTGAACTGTTCCCGGTAGACCAGCGCCTGTCCGGGAAGCGCGTTGGCCTCGCCCTGATACCAGAGCACGCCGCGCAATGCATAACCGAGCAGCGGATGGATCATCTTGTTGTACAGCAGCGTCGGCACTTCATTCTGTCGGTAGTCGGGAACGAGACTCACCGCTGCCGGACGGAAACGCCAGGGCTCGGTAAGCGGCCTGCGCACACCACCGTCCGGCTGCACGTAGACCAAAGCTGCGTCGCCGTGGATACCACCGCCACCGCTAAGATCCTCGACCCGAATCGCAACGGCGTTGAGCCCTTCGTGCAGCGCACTCGACGGCACCCGGTAGACACGCGCGCCATTCCATTGCTGCACGGTCTCTCCGATCTTCACTCCATTGACCCAGGTGCGGTCGGAATCGTCGATCATGCCCAGGCCCAGCGTCACGCCACGTGCCGCTTCCTCCGCACTCAAGCGGAAATGCGTGCGGTACCACGCGATGCCGTCCATGCCGTAGTAGCCCTGATCTTCCCAGTAGCGCGGCACGTCGATCGGCGCCCAATCGCGCTCATCGAGCGTTTCGGCCGCCCAGGCCGGATGGCCTGCATGGTCGAGCACGTCGGTGCGCATCGTGCGCCAGTGCGCAAGCCGGCGCCGCGTGACGGCGAGGCGCGAGGCTTCCTCTTTCTCCTGTCGCTGCACCGCGTCGACGATCGACTGCGGATTCGCGTTCGCCGTACGTGAATCCATCCAGGCCTCGATGCGGCTGCCGCCCCAGGTACTGTTGATCAGGCCCTGCGGCACGCCGGTGCGTGCCTTGATCGTGCGCGCAAAAAACCAGCACACGGCGGAGAAGTCGCCGACTGTCCGCGGCGTAGCGGCAACCCAGGTGCTACCGGCGAGGCGATCGGCCGGCGCGAGCGCCCAGGATTTCGGAATCTTGAAATGGCGGATCGCCGGATCGTCACCGCGGGCGATCTCTTCTGTCGCGTTCTGCGCCTGGCTTACCGTGAACTCCATGTTGGATTGGCCCGAACACAGCCATACGTCGCCGACGAGCACATCGCGGACCTTGCGTACGCTGCGGCCATCGCTGGCCTCGAGCGTCCACGGCCCGCCGGATGCGTGCGGCGGCAGCGTCGCGCGCCAGCGGCCCTGCGCATCGGCGCGTGCTTCGGCGTCGGCACCGTCGAGGCGCACGTGCACCCGCGCGCCCGGTGTCGCGCTACCCCAGACCGGGATGACGCGGTCCCGCTGCAACACGGCGCCGTCGCTAAACGGTAGCGACAATTGCAGCCCCGCTTCGGCGTGAGCGGCAGGCACTGCCATGACGACTGCGACGAAGCCGCGCGCCGCAAAAAGAAAACACCGTCGTGCGAACTCCATGTTTATGGTTTCTCCCCACATCGCGTCGTAGTTGTGGAATTGCGCGTTGCCGTACACGGCGGCTCCACCGGATCGCCGTAGACGATGCCGCGGCCGGCCGCGCTGAAATAGAGTCGGCCAAAAACGCGCGGGTCGCCGACGAGGTGGTCTATGCGGCCGTAGCGGTGTTCGGCATCATCGATGCGCTGCCAGCTCGCACCTTCGTCAGTCGAACGGAAAATGCCTTGTGTGCCCTTACGGCGGCCAGCGACGAACAAGGTCGGTGCAGGTTTGCCGGGCGCGGCCTTGCCGAAGCCGAGTGCATCGACGCCAGTGATCGATGCAATGGTCGCCGTGATGCGGCCGTCCGCGTCGCCGCGCATCAGCGGCCGATTGCGGGCCGCGATCCAGAGTACGCCCGCCGCTGCGGGCGAAACATACAGGTGTGGCTCAGTGGCTCCGCGTGCAGCATCGCCGAACGCGCCGCTGATCGGCGCGAAGTGCGCTCCACCGTCGCGACTGATGTAGAGTTTTCCGCTGCGCGCATTGCTCGCGTAGAAGCGCGACGCGTCGACACGATCGGCGAGCACATGCTCGCCGCCTTCAAGACCGTCGGCAGCTGCCCAATGCCGGCCAAAATCACGCGTCAGAAAAACCCGCTTCGACCCCGACGGCGCCCACACTACGGTCTCCGCATCCGCAGCGATCGCCATGCTGCCTGCGCCCTCGCCTTCACCCGGTTCGCTCGCGAACGCCTGCCATGAACGACCGCCGTCGATCGAAAATGCAGCACGCACCACGCCGCCCGCAGGATTTCTCGTCCGGCCGGCGCGCACGATCAGCTCGGGCTTGTGCGCGGCGAAGTCGATGCTCTCACTGTTGCTGTAGCGCTGCGGAATGTCGAAGTGCGGCGGTGCGACGTCGAGATCGTCGTGGCGAAAGCCGTCGAGATCGCCGAGCGCGCTCAGCAACGGTGCGCCCTGCGGCGGACTGATCAGATCGAGCGCGACGGTCTCCTCGAGACCGCGGTCTTCGAAACGCCAGTTCACCGTGCTCCCCTGATCGAAGCCGAGCATGTTCGTCGAAGCCCAGATGCCGTAACCGGTGACGAACAGCACACGATCGGAATCGAACGGATCGATCGCGATCGAAGCGATCCAGTGTGGCCGGTGCGCGGCGACCCAAGGCGCGCCGTCGTTATCGAAGCGCGAGCGTGCCAACACCGGCTGCCAATGCGCGCCGCCGTCGCGGCTGCGGAACAGCTCGTCACCGAGGTCGTAGCGTGCAAACGTCGCGGCCATCACCACCTGCGGATTGCGCGGATCGACGGCGACAGCACCCCAGCCGAAAAAACCGCGCGGCAGCGGCGTGACGTTCGTCCAGTGCTGCGCGGCCGGTTCGTATTTCCACACCGCACCGTCGTGCATGCCGTCGGGGCCTGGTTCGTCGCCGTAACTCAAATAGAAGATGCCGTCCCCTGCGCGGGCCATATGGTTCGGGCGTAGGCCGATCGGCTGGCCGGACACGGCGGTCCAGGTGCGGCCTGCGTCGGTCGAACGAAACAGACTTGTCTCGCGCGTCGATACGCCCGCGTACAAGGTCGGCGTCGGCTGGCCGGATTTGCCGCTGGCCGGATCGAACACGACGAAGACGATGCCGATCGCCTGCCGGCGCCAGGCGTTCGCCGCGCTTGCACCGGTCGAGGTGGCTGCGTCGGGAAAGCTCTTAACATTGCTCCAGCTCGCGCCGCGATCTTCACTGCGCCACAGACCCGCGCCGCGCGAACCGAAGAACAGCACGCGGCCATCGTGCGGATCGACTGCAAGGCGTTCGCCGTTGCCGCGGCCGAGTTCGTTGCCGCCGAGCTTGAACGGCAGATCGCTGCGCGCGAAGGTGCGGCCGCGATCGCTCGAACGCAGGATCGCACCGTTCGACGCGAAGTCCGCCGTGTAGGTGCCGGCGGCAAGATAGATGCGGTTCGCATCGGATGGATCGACCGCGAGGCTGTCGATGCCGAGCAGGTTGACGTCGGCCGCGCCGATCCAGTCCGTCAACGACGCCCAGCGCGCGGGCGACGCATCCCAGCGATACGCACCGCCGATATCGGTGCGCGCATACAGCAGGCCTTTTTCGGACGCGTGAAACACCAGTCCGGGAACGAAGCCGCCGCCACCGATGACGACGTTGCGCCAGCGATATGCCATTTGATCGCCGGTTGCCGCGCTTGCTCCCAACGTTCCTGCCAACAGCAAAGCACCCAACGCTAGATGCCTTGCCCATGCCGAAGCCTTCATCGTCCGCGCAATCCTTGCACGATCAGAACGACGCACGCAGCGTCAGCGCATAGCGACGATCGTTCACGTACCAGGAGGTGACGTGTTTGCCGGCCGCATTCTGATACATGATCGTGCGCTGTTCGGCGTTGTTGAGATTGTTCATCTCCAGGCCGAGCTTGATGTACTCGTTGAACGCGAAGAAGACCGAACCATCCAACTGACCGTAGGCGTCACTGAATACCGGCAGCTTCCACGCGATGTTGTTGTCGCCACCGTTGTAGCCGTTCGGGCCGATCGACAGCAGATACTTACTACGCCAGTTATAGGCCAGTCGGACTTGCCACGGACCCTGTTCGTAGAACGCAGCGACGTTGAGGGCATTTTTCGACAAGCCGTCCGCCGGCAGGTTGCCGAATCCCGAACCATCGGTATCCAGCGGCACCGCATCGGTGGCGGCGGGCACATGGGTCTTGCTCTTGATGTAGGTGTAGTTTGCCGACATGCCGAAACCCTTGATCGGCAGGAAGTCGAAGAACTGGTTCCAGCCGATTTCCACGCCGTCGATCGTCGCCGTGCCGACATTCACCGGACGGGTGATCACATAGTTGTAATTGTTGCCGTCGAGGCCGGGATACGCCACCAGCTTCGATTCGTTGCGGAAGTAATCGTGAATGCCCTTGTGGAACAAGTTGACCCACGTCATGCCGCCGTGTTCCGGATCGAAATACCATTCCAGCGACAGATCGAACTGGTTGGCCTTCATCGGCTTCAGGTACGGATTGCTGGTGGAATTGCCCGTCAGATCCAGCTCGTCGAGCGGCACCGAGGTGGCGCCGGGCGGAGGCGTGTAACCGGACTTCACGCTGGCATTGAGAATCTGATACGCCTGCATTTGGCTGAAGTCCGGACGCGCAATCGCCTTGGACGCGGCAAAACGCGCGATCCAGTTCGGAGCGAACTCCCACTTCATGTTGAAGCTCGGCAGGATATTGGTGTAGTCGTTGCTGGCGGTGATGGGCGCGGTCTGGCCCGTCCCCAGATAGGGCGCCAACGGCTGATTGGGATACACCAAAAAGCCTTTGGCGGCGTTATTGGTGCTCACCGCGCGCACGCCGACGTTGCCGCTCAGATTGGCGTCGTCCACTCCGAATTCGAGCATGCCGTACGCCGCGTAGGTTTTCTCGTTCTGATCATTGGTGTGCGCAGCGTCGAGCACCGTGTTCTGATACGTCCCTGCATAGCAGCAGAGATAAAACGGATCGGCGGCGGAGTGGATGTTCTGATAGCTATTCGGGTAGCCCAGCGCGGTCGAGAGCAGCGGCGCATAGAACGCACCCGGTATGCTGGAGGAACCCCTGTAGAAGTTGTTGAACGTATCCAGGTGCACTAGGCCGGAATTGACCGTCCCGTTCAAGTTCAGGCCGGGCAACGGAACGCCGCCTGGCACCGCCCACCCTTGCATCCAGGTCTGGAACACCGGCTTCCAGTTGTAGCCGGTGTTGATGTTCGTGGCATCGAGATCGGTCAGGCGCACGCCCGCCTTCACCGCATGCACAAACGCGCCGTCGAGGCTGTGCTTGATGTCGACGCGCCAGGCCACCTCGGTCGCCTCGTTCTGATCCTGGTGATCCATGGTGAACCCCCAGTAGTAATTCGCGGGGTTCTTGGTGTAGCTGGAATCGATACCGATGCGCGGCGTGCCGCCGCCCAGGGTAATATCGATGTAGGGCACGTTGACACCCAGCGCCACTGTGGAATCCAGACTCTTGGTCGTGGCTTTGATGTACTGCAACTCGCTTGTGACTTCGGTGCTCGTACCCAGCAGCCACTTCAAGCCGGTGGAGAAATCCATAGTCTTGGAGCGGCGATTCGATGCGCGAATGTCCGTGCCCATCGGCACGCCGCCGTCCTGTGTGAGCCTCCCGGACTGGAATACGCCGTTATTGATCTGGCTCGGCTGGCTGGCGTCCACCGTCACTTTCGTCGGATCGTTCTGCACGAAGATCGCATCCTCGTACCAGACCTCGTGATATTTGCTTTCGAACGCGGTGGCGTAGAGTTCCAGGTCGCTGCTCGGACGCCACTGGAAGGCCATGTAGGCGCCATCGCGCTTGCGGTCGTATTGCAACGTTCGCCAGTCGGCGCCGCGTGGCACCCAGACGCTGCTTGCATCCTTGAAGAACGGACGCACGAACAGGCCGTCAGTACGTGTGGCCAGTTGCGAATCGGCGACATCGACGAGGAAGCCGATTTCGCCGGCGTTAGTGTCCCAGCGATTGCTATACAGTGCGGAAACGGACGGCTTGTACTTCTTGACGAAGTCGCCATAGTTCTCGCTGACCGACGCGGCGATCTTCTGGTCCTTGAAGTCGAAGGGCATGAAGGTGTGCAGGTTCACCGTGCCGCCGAGGCCGCCTTCGATCATGTCGGCCTTCTGGTTTTTGAAGACGTCGATGCCGGACATCAATTCCGATGGCACGTCCTGGAAGCTGAGGCTGTGTCCGCCATTGGCGGAAAAACTGTCGCGACCATTCAATTCGGAACGCACCTGCGTGAGGCCGCGCACCTGCACGCCATTGCCTTCTGCGGAGAAGTGCTCCGGGTCGCCCACGGAGAGGAAGTGGTCGATGGTGACGCCGGGAATGCGCGACAAGGTTTCGGTGACGCTGCGGTCGGGCAATGCGCCGATGTCTGTTGCATTTACCGAATCGACAAAGGTGTCGGCGTAGCGCTTGGTGTCCTGCGCTTTCTCGACCGACGCGCGGATGCCGGTAACGGTAATGGCTTCGAGGCTTTCCGTAGTCTTGCCGTCGGCCGTCGTCGTCTTCTTCGGCTTGCCATCTTTGTCATTGACCGCATTGTCATTGGTCGAATCCGGCGCCGTCTGCGCAATCAGGGGTGCCGAAGACAACATCAAACACATGCCGATTGCAGCCGACAGGCGAGCCAGCTTGAATCGATGGGCGGCGGATGTCCGCGCGCCGGCAAATAGGTTACTCATTGTTGAAGCCCCTCCCAGTTATCAACGGCGTCAGCACGGCTTCGCTCGTTTTTCTTTGCTGGTTGTGTGCTGCTCGGACTTGGACGTTTTGGCTACGAATCCGAGCTTCGGCACACTTTTTCTCAGTCGTGCTTGACGGTTACAGATGCTGGATTGTCCAGCGCTGTCAGACAATTATGAAAATGCCACGCGAGACTAACGTTTCTTCATATGCACTTGCCGCATTGAGCACGAAGTCCGTCCGCGCCGAGCAGGGCGGCCTGCCGACGGCATGACGGAAGGGAATGGCCGGTGAACAGCCATGTCGACAGGCGACGCGGCTTCATCGCTGAGAGCAAAGCAGATGCACGACCGCAACCCCAGCGGAGCGGCCAGCGGCTAGCCGCTGGCCGCTAGCGACCAAGAAGCGCGCTACGCATGCCGACGGCACGTGCCAATGCTAAGTGAGCCGCATATTCTTCAGTCCAACTTGTACCACAACACGGAATCAGCTTCGATGACCGATCACGTTGTGGATTCTCGTTTTCGGGCGGCAGAGTTCGGCCAGAAGCCTACTTACAGATGGTCGAATTGCTTGCCCTCAAGCAGCCACTCGCAGGTCCGCCTGCAGGCGTGCATGTTACGCCAGCTGCTCGCCGCACTTGCCAGTGCGGGTGCAAGCGACAGTCGGAACTGCGCCCCGATCGCAATTGACGCAAATCAATATCGGTTTGTTTATCGCGATTTATGTTGCCTGCCACATCGGAGCTATCTGCAATACCGTGATGAACGCATTCAGCGACCTAATGAGCCGACGACTGAAGCTTAAATCTGTGCTGTCGCTGTTGAGAAAACGTTTCGTTCGAACACGCGTTGGTGGACCGGACGCACTGCAGATTTCGGCAGCGCCTCGGTCCAGACAACGACTAGATCGTCACAATTAAATTCGACCTGCAAGTGCGGCCTTTCGCAACTGAATGGAGAAGGCAATGTCCGTCAAGACGATTGCAGGCTTTCTATTGAGCCTGAGCTTCTGCGTCGCCAGCGGTGACTTGAAGGCGGCCGGTCGAGTCGGCGAAGTCGACGAATGGGCGAAAGTGTTCGCCGAGCAGGTTTGCGCCAGTTGCCACGGTGCGCACGGTTCGAGCAAGCTTTCCGAGATCCCGAGCCTGGCCGCTCAGTCGCAAGTCTATCTCGTTGCCAAACTGGAACAGTTTCGCAACCAGGCGCTGAAACGGCCCAACCGACATATCGACCTGTTGGGTATCACACTGAATGACGAGGCAACCGTCGAAGCGCTTGCGCAATACTTCGCCAAGCAGCCACCGCCGCCACCGGTCACGCGCGACGCAACCGCCGTTGCGGCAGGAAGCAAGATCTTCAGTGACGGCATCGAAACGAAAGGAGTAGCCGCCTGCGCGGTGTGTCACGGCACGAACGCAGAAGGCTTTTGGATTGTTCCTCGTCTGGCCGGGCAGCACGCAGGTTACGTAGAGCGGCAACTCAAGGCAATCCAGCTGCAACTGCGTGACGCGCCAGGTATGCACGCGATGGTAAAGGATCTCTCTCTCGAGGAGATCAAGGCAGTTGCTGCCTTCATACAATCGAAATAGCCCTGGAAACGACATCGGTCGTGAGCGATTGGCGTGACAATGTCGAAACGTGCATGCCCCAGTCTCGCAGAACGGTACGGCGAGCGCTTCGAACGCATGTGGCGTTACTATTTAACGGCCTCGATGGCGCTATTCCGCGAACGGCAGGACCAGCTTTGGCAATTCGTGCTGTCGCCCGAAGGCGTCAAAGGCGGCTACGTCGCCGCGCGCTGACTAGCAGCCAAGTCCGAAGTGTGCGCATAGCTCTTATTATGTTCGCAGGAGTCCGATCCAATGAATGAACAACTTGCTCGCGAAATTTTGGCGGATATGCTGAGGGAACAAGACCATCCGGATTTCCTCACATGCACGAATGATGAGGGCGAGATCGTCATCGCGTGGGCTCCGGGAAATAATCAAATCTCGCTGGACGGCACATACTCCATCGAGCAGATTGAAGCAATTTCATGGTGGATGCGAAACAAGGGAAACAGGAAATAGGCGTTGCTGGATATCGTATGACCCGCTAGTTGAGTAATCGCGGATCGAAACCCGAGCAGCGCCGGGCCTGCTTTCCTGCATCGGGCAGCCGGCTCGCTCGCCGGACTAGCTGGGAAGAGTGCCTTGGATGACACGCCAGATGAACAAGCAGATAGCAGCCATCACGACGGCAGCCACAACCAACCATGTTCGACGCTTGGCCATTTCTCTCACCGACAAATTGCGATTTATGGTGATATGAGACGGCTAAGCGGCTGCGCGCAAATTGATTCGGATCAAATCGGCTTTTCTTTCACGCCAAGTTCGCGGATCGCTCAGGGGCCGTGCGGCCGCGCGAGCTTGTCCGGGCTGAGAATTCCTTCCAATGCCTCTTGCGTCAACAACCCGCGTCGCAGGACGATGTGGCCGACGCCGGCGCCGGTCGCTTGTGCTTCGACGGCCACTTCCGTCGCCGCCACGTAGCCAATATGCGGGTTCAACGCCGTGGCGATGCCGATGGAGTTTTCGACCTGCTGACGCAAGCGATCCTTGTTCGCAGTAATTTCGGCCACGCAATTCTTCGCCAGGGTTTCACAGCCGCGACGAAGATGAGAAAGGCTGCGGAATAGACTCAACGCGATAATCGGCTCGAACGCATTCAATTGCAGTTGCCCCGACTGGGCGGCAAAAGTGATGGTGACATCGTTGCCGATGACTTCGAAAGCGATCTGGTTGACGACTTCCGGAATCACCGGATTGATCTTGCCCGGCATGATCGACGAACCCGACTGCCGCGGCGGCAGGTTGATCTCGCCGAGTCCCGCGCGCGGCCCCGATGCGAGCAGGCGCAGGTCGTTGCAGATCTTGCCGAGCTTCACCGCGACGCGCTTCAACGCACCGGACAAATGCACGAACACGCCGCAGTCCTGAGTCGATTCGATCAAATCAGGAGCGGTGATGAGATCGATCCCGGTCAACTCCGACAGCTTGCGCCGAACGAGATCTGCATAGCCTGGATGCGAGTTGATGCCCGTGCCTATCGCGGTCGCGCCAAGATTGATCTCGCGCAGGAACGCCATCGCCTCGGCGAGGCGCAACATGTCTTCGTCCATCATCACCGCGTAGGTGCCGAACTCCTGACCGAGCGTCATCGGCACGGCGTCCTGCAGCTGCGTGCGCCCGACCTTGAGCACCTCGGCGAATTCCTCACGCTTGGCGGCGAAAGCATTGCGCAATTCGGCCATCGCGACGAGCAGCGCCTGTGCCTGCGCCCACGCGGCAAGCTTCAACGCCGTCGGATAGACATCGTTCGTGCTCTGGCCGAGATTGACGTGCTCGTTGGGATGCAGTTGATGGTAATCGCCTTTGCCGTATCCCATGTATTCGAGCGCACGGTTGGCGACGACCTCGTTCGCATTCATGTTCGTCGACGTGCCCGCGCCGCCTTGGATCACATCGACGACGAACTGGTCGTGCAGTGCGCCGGCGCGGATCTCGACGCAGGCGCGAACAATCGCATCCGTCCGCGGCGCATCGAGCAGACCCAGCTCGCTGTTGGCAAGCGCTGCAGCTTGCTTGATCGCGGCGAGCGCGGCGATCAGCTCGGGGTTGTGGCCGATGCGTTCGCCGCTGATCGGAAAATTTTCGATCGCGCGCAGCGTGTGCACGCCCCAATAGACATCGGCAGGCACCTCGCGATCGCCGAGCAGATCGTGTTCGACTCGAAACGTCATCGCAGGCTCAGTCCAGGCTACCCTGGCACAGATATTTGATGTGCATGTATTCGTCTATGCCGTAACGCGAGCCCTCGCGACCATAACCCGATGCCTTGATGCCGCCGAACGGGGCGGCTTCGGCGGCAACGGCGCCCTCGTTGATGCCGACGAGGCCCGACTCGAGCGCCGACGCGAGCCGCGCGATGCGGCGCACATTGCTCGTGTAGAAATACGCGGCCAGTCCGTATGGCGTGCCGTTGGCTTCGGCCACGACCGCGCCTTCGTCGTTGAAACGGGACACGGGCACGACCGGGCCGAACGTTTCTTCGCGGGAACAGTCCATCGTCGCGGTTACGCCGGTCAGCACGGTCGGTTGGAAATAGTTCGGTCCGAGCGCGGGCAATGGTTCACCGCCGCTAACGACCCGCGCGCCTTTGGACACCGCGTCGCGCACGTGACGCTCGACCTTCTCCACCGCACGCGCATTGATCAGCGGCCCGATCTGCGAAACGGGATCGCTCCCCGGGCCGACCTTGAGCGCAGCCACGCGCTTGACCAGGCGCTGCACGAAGTCGTCGTGCACCGCGTCGTGGACGTAGACGCGGTTCGGGCACACGCAGGTCTGCCCGCCGTTGCGGAACTTCGACGCCATCAGCCCGTCCACGGCGGCGTCGAGATCGGCATCTTCGAAAACGATGAACGGCGCGTTGCCGCCGAGCTCCAGCGACAGCTTCTTCAGCGTGTCGGCGCTGCCGCGGGCGAGATGCCGGCCGACCGGCGTGGAGCCGGTGAAGGTCAGCTTGCGTACGCGCGCATCGGCCAGCCAGACGTCGACGACTTCGGGCGCATGCGCGCGCGAAGCAGTGACGAGGTTGAGCACGCCAGCCGGCACGCCGGCTTCTTCGGCCAGCTTCGCCAATGCGAGCGCAGTCAATGGCGTGTCCTCGGCCGGCTTGGCGACCACGGTGCAGCCGGCAGCCAGGGCCGGCGCGATCTTGCGCGCGATCATCGCCGCCGGAAAATTCCACGGCGAGATCGCGGCGATCACGCCGACCGGTTCCTTCACCGCGAACATCTGGCGTCCGCGCACCGGCGGCGGGATCACGTCGCCGTAGCTGCGCACCGCCTCGGCGGCGAACCATTCGACGTAGCTGGCGGCGTAGGCGACCTCGCCGATCGCCTCGGCGAGCGGCTTGCCCTGCTCGCGCGAGATCAGCTTGCCGAGATCTTCCTTGTGTTCGAGCAGCAGCGCATTCCAGCGCGCGAGGATGCGCGAGCGATCACGCGCGGGCACGGCGCGCCAGGCGGGGAACGCTGCGTGGGCGGATTCGAGCGCGGCGCGTGCGTCGTCTGCGCCGCCATCCGGCACGCTCGCGAACGCCCGTGCGAGCGCGGGATCCTCGACGTCATAGCGCACGCCACTGGCAGCCTCGCACCAACGACCGCCGATGAAATGCTTGGAGCGCAACAGATCGTCGCGTTGCAAAGTCAGAGACATGGTGAATGCCTTAATTGTGAGTCAGTGAAGAATTTCGCTTTGTTGGTCATTCCCACAAAAAGCGGGAATGAAGCTCCGTTGCTCAGCCCGCCGCAACGAGCCGCGCGATGGCCTCGCCTACTTCGCTCGTCGTTGCCTTGCCGCCCAGGTCGGCCGTGCGCGGGCCGTCGCGCAGCACCTGTTCGATCGCGGCGAGGATCGCATCATGCGCATCGCGTCCTGCACCCTGCCCTTTGCCGAGGAAGTCGAGCATGAGCGCTCCCGACCAGATCATCGCGATCGGGTTGGCGATAGCCTTGCCGGCAATGTCTGGCGCGGAACCGTGCACGGGCTCGAATAGCGAGGGAAACGTACGATCGGGATTGAGATTGGCCGACGGCGCGAGACCGATCGTGCCGGTCGTCGCCGGGCCGAGATCAGAAAGAATATCGCCGAACAGATTCGATGCGACGACGACATCAAAGCGACCCGGCTGCAGCACGAAGCGTGCGCACAGAATGTCGATGTGCTGCTTGTCCACCGCCACCTGCGGATAGCCGGCGCCGATCGCGTCGGCACGCCCATCCCACCACGGCATGCTGATCGCGATGCCGTTGCTTTTCGTGGCTACGGTGAGATGTTTGCGGGGACGCGAATTGGCCAGCTCGAACGCATAACGCAGCACACGATCGGCGCCGAAGCGCGAATACACCGACTCCTGGATCACGATCTCGCGCTCGGTGCCGGCATACATGATGCCGCCGAGCGAGGTGTATTCGCCTTCGGTGTTCTCGCGCACCACGTAGTAGTCGATGTCGCCCGGCTTGCGCCCGGCGAGCGGGCACAGCACACCCTCGAACAGGCGCACCGGCCGCAAGTTGATGTACTGATCGAATTCGCGGCGGAACTTGAGCAGCGAACCCCACAACGAAACATGATCAGGCACCGTCGCCGGCCAGCCGACGGCACCGAAATACAGCGCGTCCATACCTTGCAGCTGCGCCTTCCAGTCGTCGGGCATCATCTGCCCGTGCTGTGCGTAGTAATCGCAGTGTGCCCAGTCGAAATGGACGAAATCCAAATCGATACCGAAGCGCCGTGCGGCGGCCTCGAGCACGCGCAGCCCCTCGGGCATGACTTCCTTGCCGATGCCATCGCCAGGCAGGAAAGCAATGCGATATTTGCTCATGGTACGAAAACTCCTGTGGGCGCGGGCCTGGCGGCCAGCACTTCGTCAAGCCAGCCGGTGCGCAATTCGGGAACCGAGCGCGCCAGTTGTTCGTAATAGGGATGGTGAGGGCCGCGCGCATAGTCTTCGCGTGCGATCTGCGCGAGCTTGCGCCCGTGGCGCATGACCACGATGGCGTCGCACACGGCACGCACACTGTGCATGTCGTGGCTGATGAACAGATACGACGCCTTGACTTCGCGCCGCAGTTCGCAAATCAGATCGAGAATGGCCGCGGCGACGACCGGGTCGAGCGCGGAAGTCACTTCGTCGCAGAGGATGAGGTCGGGCTGCGCGGCGAGCGCCCGCGCGAGGTTCACGCGCTGCTTCTGGCCGCCGGACAAGCCGACGCAGCTGCGCTCTGCGAGCGTCGCCGGCAGTTTGACCAAGTCGAGTAATTCGGCAACGCGACGACGACGCGCGTTCGCGTCCATGTCGTGAAAAAAAGCGAGCGGTCGTTCGAGAATCTTCGCCACCGTGTGCGCGGGATTGAGCGCGGTGTCGGCATGCTGGAACACGATTTGCACGCGGCGCAGCGTCTCGCGGTCGCGCTGCGCCAGCGTCGCGGGCAATGGATGCCCGCCGAAGCGGATCGTGCCGGCCGTCGGCGCGATCAACCCGGCGATGCAGCGCGCCAGCGTCGATTTGCCGGAACCGGATTCGCCGATCACACCGATGGCCTGCCCCGCATACAACTGGATCTCGACGTCTTCGAGCACCGGGTGTTCGCACTTGCCGTCGCGCACGCGGCCATAGCCGGCCGAGAGTGCGGTGACCTCGAGCAGCGGCATCGCAGAGGGTTCGGCGGACACGTCCGGCGCGCGCTCGCCAATGCGCGAGGCGGCGAGCAGGCTGCGCGTGTAGTCGTCTGCTGGCGAGGCAAGAATCTGCAGCGTGCTGGCACATTCGCGCATGCGGCCATGGCGCAGCACGAGAATACGGTCCGCCATCTGCGCGACAACGGCAAGATCGTGGCTGACGTAGATCGCGCTGACGCCACGCTCGCGCACGGCGCGGCGGAATGCGGCGAGCACTTCGACCTGAGTCGTCACATCGAGCGCCGTGGTCGGCTCGTCGAAGATCACGACGTCCGGATCGGCGATCAGGGCCATCGCCGCCATCAACCTCTGCAACTGGCCGCCGGAAACTTCGTGCGGATAACGCTGACCGATCGTCTCGGCATCCGGCAGCGCCAGTTCGCGGAACAACGCGATTGCTTTGCGCTCGGCCGCAGCGCGTTCGAGCACGCCGTGCAGCAGCGCGGGTTCGACCACCTGATCGAGAAGCCGCCGCGAGGGATTGAACGAAGCCGCCGCGCTCTGCGCGATATAGGCGATCTTGCGGCCGCGCAGCGCGCGCTTGCCCGATTCGGGCAGCGTCAACACATCGACCTCGCCCACCTGCACACGGCCGCGGGCAATACGGCAGCCGCGGCGCGCGTAACCCATCAGTGCAAGCGCGATGGTGGTCTTGCCCGAACCGGATTCGCCGATCAGTGCCAACACCTGCCCCGGCTCGACCGTGAAACTGATGTCGTGCACGAGACTGACATCGCCAGCGGCGATATGCAGGCTCTCCACTTCGATGCGCGCGCCCATCAGCGCACCGCCTTGCGCGCATCGCGCCCGGGCAATGCGTCGACAACAAGGTTGACCGCCATCGTGAGCGTGGCGATCGCCAGCGCCGGCGCAACAACGGCGAGGCCGCCTTCCCACAATGCGCCGAGGTTTTCGCGCACCAGCGTGCCCCAATCCGCCGCGGGCGGCTGCACGCCCAGGCCGAGGAAGCTCAGGCTCGCGAGCAGCAGCACGACGTAGACGAAACGCAGGCCGAGGTCGACGAGCATCGGCGCCGCAATATTCGGCAGCACCTCGTGCAGCATCAGATACCAGCGCGATTCGCCGCGCGTGCGCGCAACCACCACGTAGTCGAGCGCGGCAACATTCACGGCGAGCGCACGCGCGATTCGGTACGCGCCGGGCACGTAAATGATCGCCGCGGTCGTCACCAGCAGCGGAACGGACGTGCCAAACGCGGCGACCATGATCAGCGCGAACAGCTTGCTCG